>Ga0123354_10000304_pt1 | contig 45275 bp, 31 predicted proteins | sample TergutLab28metaG_2_FD_97872 | JGI IMG/M metagenome (GOLD analysis project Ga0123354, IMG submission 97872) | Labiotermes labralis P4 segment gut microbial communities from Petit-Saut dam, French Guiana - Lab288 P4 | ecosystem: Host-associated > Arthropoda: Insects > Digestive system > Gut ... | reverse complement strand
TTCAATAGAATTGGATATCAATCCGAATAATTTCAAAGTAACAGGACCAAAAACAGTTATTGCAAACGACTTATCTGCATGGGGTGTTCCTAATCAAGATTATTCTTATACTCCGGTTGCAGGTTCATACAGCGCTTGTGATGGCACTTATACCATTACATTCGACCTTGCTCTTACACTCTGGGGAGACCAAGGTAATTATGTGTTTGTTTACACAAAGAAGTAAATTGAAACTGTAAATTGAAATATAAAGTCCTAAAAAAATGCAGCGATATCGCATTTTTTTAGGACTTGTTTTTTGAGAAAATTCAATATTTGGTGAGTTAACCCTTCTTTTTTTCTGATAAATTCCCGATTTTATACTCTTTTTTAACCTTCTTTTTATCTTTTCTCAATTTTTTTCTTCTTTATTCGCTGGAATTGTTCTCAAAAATTTTTTTATTCAAAAAATAACTCTACCTTTGTTCCGACATTTGAGATTTTTATGACAGTATTATTTCTTTTTTCGAGTTTCATTATTCGTTATAGTTTAAGCCTGCAATAATACTCATTTGATTTATTAATCAATTTTATTTATTTTTTTATTTTTTAAAATGAACATTTTTGTTGCAGGTTTGAGTTTCAAAGTAAACGATGCCGATTTAGCAAGCCTTTTTGAAGAGTACGGAAGCATTACTTCCGCAAAAGTTATTACTGATCGTCAATCCGGTAGATCCAAAGGATACGGATTCGTAGAAATCGCCGACGATGAAGCGGCTGAAAAAGCAATTGCCGAGTTAAACGGAGCTGAATATGATGGAAGAACTCTTTCTGTTTCGGAAGCCAAACCACGTGAAGAACGTCCTCGTTCTCCGCGTAATTCGTTTGGAGGAAACCGCGGTGGCGGCGGTGGTTATCGTAACCGGTATTAATTTTTTATTTATTGTAGAGACGTTGTTGTATTGCAGCGTCTCTACTTATTTTTAAACCTTCCCGGCTAAAGCCATCATTGCAGCTTCCTTGTCGGCAAAAAGTTGTTTTTGCAAATCTTCCATACTCCCGAAGGATTGGTCTTCTCTCAGAAATTCGACAAATTCCAATTGGAGCGTTTCGCCGTATAAATCGCCGGAAAAATGAAACAGGTGAACTTCAATCCTTCTTTCGCCGTGAGAAGTGACGGTCGGTCGTTTTCCGATGTAAGTCATACCCTCATATTTTTTATGCTTCCAATAGACGCGTGAAGCATAAATACCATCGCCCGGAATGATTTTGTTTTTATCAATCACTTCGATATTTGCAGTCGGAAACCCGATTTCTCTTCCCAGCCGGTTTCCTTCGACGACTATTCCTTCCAAACAATAGCAATAGGAAAGCATCCGGTTCGCTTCTTTCACGTTTTTATCCAACAGACAGTTGCGGATAAGGGTGGAGCTTATCGAAGGGATACGCGGCAGTTCCGACGCCTGAAGAATTTCTATTCCACAATCGTTACCATATTCCACATAATCTTCAAACCCTTCTTTCCGGTTTTTCCCGAAACGATGGTCGTAGCCGATAAGTAAGAGTTTGACAAGCCATTCTCTTTTTAATACATCTTGTATAAATTCTTTAGCGCTCAATTGAGCGAGCGATGGCGTAAAATCCAGCAGCAGGCAATAATCGATTTTGGATAGCGACAAACGTTCAAGTCTTTCGTCGAGAGCGCTGAGCAGTTCCGGCTGAAATCCGGGATTCAAAATGCTTTGAGGATATTGGGAAAACGTGATTGCCATCGACGGTAAACGATGGGCGTCTGCCTGCATTTTCAATTGCTCCAGCAGAAAACGATGTCCCGCATGTACGCCGTCGAAAAAACCGATGGTAGCCGCCGTTTCTTTGTTTAATAGAAAAGGATGATGATTGCCGATTATTTCCATACTAATTGTTTCGGTTGGAAATTCTGATTTCCGATGATAAAGGATATTTCAGATTTTTCCATGAAGTCAAATAAACTTCCGCCGCACCGATTTTTAACTTTGCTTTAATTTTGATAGGAATCCGGTTTTTATCATCACTCATCCAGATTTCTATCGCATTTTTAGATTCGTTAAAATTTGAATCGGAAAAATCCAATGCAACTTTGTACGCTTTATATTTTAGCGTATCGCCTTTCTCCACTATGGATTGTCCTTCGTTACGAATGGTTACGATTATTTTTTCTCTTCCTATAAAAATAGAAGCCGTTTTTTCCTGTGCGGTTCCGGGCTGTGAAAAATCAATCGAACAGATATACGACATAAGATTCAGCAAATCATAACACATGGAATTTGAAGTGAGGATTGTATCAAATTTGAGAACTTGTCCCGATTCTCTTCGGATGCGCGCTTCGGTGTAGGTTGGACCGAACTTGTTGAAAAACACTTCCTCCTTGAATTGATAATTTCCTTCATTTATTAATCGTTTATGATATAGCGGCTGAAGATTTTCCGTCATCGTGGAACGCAGGGTATCGCGAATTTTGAATATTTTGTCGAAAAAAGAAGTAGTCTTGAAATCCATAATCGAGAGGTATGAATTTTTATTGTTGCTTTCCACCACTTTGAAATTGGCGGTTCCAGCTTTCAACATGACTAATCCGTATTTATAATGAATGTCGAACGTCAATTCTTCTCCCGCTTGGAAAGGGTAGCCGGCTGCCTGAACCGAAAGTAACGACAGAAGAAAATAGAATGTTATAACTAACTGTTTCATAAAGTTCATTTATCAATTACATTCCGGAAACTCGGTTTCCTAATCCGGGAATGGATTTTCCGAGTGAATTGGACTTTCCGGAATTTTGTTTGTTTTGTTGTTGCGTCTTTTTCTGTTGTTTAGCAGCCGGTTTGTTTTTTGTTATGTCTAATGGTTTTTGTTTATCCACCGGCAGTTGTCTGATATTCCAATCCTGGTCGTGGCTACTATACTTAGTAACAGTCAGCGCATCGTGGAAATAATATACTCTTTCCGGCTGCTGGTGTTGGGCGTAGTTTCCCGTATCCCATTTCCCATTTCCATTCGTATCGTCGATATAGCGCAAATAATATTTTCCGGGTTTTAAGTCCTCAAACGCTATTTCTCCTTTTTCCAAAACCGATTTACGTACCGGTTTGTCGTTATTATCTAATAACTCGCCGAATCCGGGACCGGTTGTTCCGGTAATTTTCACATAAATATTTCCATATTCTTTTTCAGAATTGAATTTAAATGTTGTATTGATGGAATCGTTACATTTACCGTAGATGCTGAAAAAAGCCGCCGAATCAATGGCAATCCGGTATTCCTGATCGTAGGGCCACTCATGTTCAATATAAAAAATACGGGGATTGAGCGTGTCGCCAACGATCGGGAATTTTTTATTTACCCATGACGAGTCGATTTTTTGCTGTATTTGTATTTTATCGAAATCAGGATTGAGCAGAGGTTCGGAAAACGTAACTTTTAAAGTATCAAAAACATCCATTACGCTTTTAGCCGTACAGTCGATTTTCAGTAAATCGGGTTTTGCCGCAGCTACTTTTCCTTTCTTGTTATTTTTACGGGGAACTTCTTTGTTTCGCAAAACAAACCGGAGCGTATCCGTGATTGGAATCAAATTATCTAACGAATCGCTCATCAGGTAATTCGCTTTTATTCGGAGTGTATCTTGTTTATAAATAAGAGAGTCGGTTAGCCAATACGTAATATTTTTTTTATCGGTGGAATATTCCGGGATATACCATTGGTTTGAATGATTATCTTCAAGCGTATCGCCCAATAAACGGACTTTAGGAGGCAATCCTTCGAAAGAATTAAACCTTAAAATCAATTGCCTGTCCATGGGGCGTTCAAATTTAGTAAGATATTGTTTATTCTTTCCTTCGTTAAAAAGATAGAGAATAATATCATCCGGAATAAACCGGTTGTAGTGGATTTCTTTAATCGTATCTATCGTGATACTGTCCTTACGGATTGTATCCATGCGGATAGCCGGAACGAAACTTGGCTTAATCAGCGAATCGCAAAAAGCGATATCTTCATTGCCTTGAAATTTATAACTCCGCTTCATATCGTTTAAAGCATAAAGTCGATAGGTTCCTTGAGCTACATTTCGAATCCAAAACCGTCCCTTGTCGTTCGTCACCGATGTCCGGAGAAAGGGTAGGGTAGTGAAAGCCGAATCGTTTAGATTGGAATGCAACCCCACCATCAGGTTAGGCACCGGCTCTAAATTTTCAGCATTTAATACAGTTCCGGAAACAATTAATGAATCGATTCTATCGCCGGTAGAAAAAGCGAAAGTGAATCCTTCAATCGCATTTTTCTCATTATTATCGACAATTCCATTTGTAAAGTCGAAGGTATAAGTCGTATTATCAATCAACGAATCCTTCAACTCAACCATGACTTTTTTGCCGATAGCGCGGATGTTCGGCATTTTGACTTGAGGTGGCGTAATTATCACTTTTTTCGGATCGTCGATACTGACGTATTCATCAAAAAACAACTCTATCTTGTTTTCGTCATAACGGGTGGCATTCGGTTCCGGGTTACTCCGTATAAGCACAGGCGGGATAGTATCAAAAGGTCCTCCCGTCGGGTTTCCAACACTTGCACAAGAAGGAAAAAGCAGAGGAAAAAAGAAGAAAGAGAGTATAAAGAGCAGAAAAGCAATACTCCCCAACCTCTTAAAAAAGTCGTTGGAGGAATGATATTTAAAAATTCCCATGAGGAAATTTATGAATGATACTATATAATTCATATTTGGCGAAGTCGATTCTTTGAACTTGTAATCCCATTTCGACTGCAAAAATACGAAGTTTGATTAATAAAATGATGAAATAGCTCAAATAATTGTAGCTTTCATGTAAAAGTAAGATAGGTCAATGCTATCAAATTATGTTTTTGCAAGCAATTGATGTCCAATCCGGCAATACATACATTTTTTTTGTTCGCAATAAGAACGTTTAAGTTCAATCAACGCTTGGGAATCGCAAGCATTTTGGATTTGTATTCCTGCACGAGAAAATAACGTCATGATAGAATTGCTTTCCGGTTTCAACAGATCCAGAAACCGTATTGCCCGCTCCGTATAGTCTTCCATATTTTTCTTTTTGCTGTAAGCAAAAAATACCGGAACGATGGTATTGATTATCAAAAGTTGAATAGCAGATAAACCTAAATTTTTTGTCTTTCTGACCGAAGTTTTTTCAAAATGATAATGGGTCAGCCAATACCCGGCGGTTTCGGAGATGAAAAGCGAATAAAAGGGTTCTAATTCAGAAATACTTATTACATTGGAAAATAAACCTTGTTCGTTGCGAATAATCCCGGCTAACTGAACAATTTTAATATGTGGAAAATTGTTGGGACGGATTCGTAAACTTCTGAAGATATGCGATTCAAGTGGCGTTAGATTGTATTTTTTCCGCAGGAAAGCATATTCTTTTTGAAGTTCTAAAAAATAAGCGTCTTCCGATTCGACATCTTCCAAAAGTCCGGCTTGTCCTAAGAATAAAGCTTCTACTTGTGTAATTGAATTTTGATGTTTTCGGATAATCCGTAAGGGTAAACTTTTAGCCAACCGTTCAAAAGCATCATTGTTTATCCCGAATCCGAAGTTACGCGACAAAGTGATGTAAAATACTTCATTCCAATCGCTTTTACATTCGTTAAATAATTGAAACAAAGCATTGGTTCTTCGCTCCAGCCGTTCAATCAATAAAGCGTTTTTCCAATCGCTCAGGTAAATTTCCGGAATATCTGAAATTTTCCCCAGACAGGGAATAGAAACATCGGCATTTAGCAGAAAGGCGTAATTGACGCGAATCCTTTCGGGAATCGTAATTATCCATTGAGGAATGCGCCGTCCCGTCGAATCGTATATTTCCGAAACATTCCTATTTTCTACCACATGCAAAATGACGGAATTATACGCTTTGTCTTTCTCGTGTTGATGTTTATACCAATCGGAAGAAGCCGTATGAATTTCAATATTTCCCGCCCAGGTTTTCCCTTCCATTCGAATTTTAGCATTAAAAAAATCGGGACCTGCGTTTGTGTTATACGTTCCTGAATCAATAACTTCGAACGAAATGCCATCGTCTGTCCGTAATTCGCTCGGCACATACAGCTTGTGTTTCCACACATAATGTAATAAAGTCTCCATAGCTATTTTGTTTGGTTTTAATAAATATTTTTGTGCAAATTTATATAAAAATATTAGAAATACAATCAAAAAATAGAATCAATCAAATATTATTTAGTAAATTTGCAACTTTATTTTAACCCATATAGCTCTTTATAAATGAACAATAATCAAATTATGAATCAAGCGGCTGATAACATTCGTATCTTGTCGGCGGCAATGGTAGAAAAAGCCAAATCGGGGCATCCGGGAGGCGCTATGGGCGGCGCTGATTTTGTTAATGTTTTATTCAGTAAATTTCTGATTTACGACCCCGAAAATCCGACATGGGAGGGACGCGACCGTTTCTTTTTAGACCCCGGACACATGTCGCCTATGCTGTATTCGGTATTAACGCTTACCGGTAAATTTTCGTTAGACGATTTGAAACAGTTCCGTCAATGGGGAAGCATCACCCCCGGACATCCCGAACGCGACGTTACGCGTGGAATTGAAAATACTTCCGGTCCTTTGGGACAAGGACACACCTACGCAGTGGGTGCGGCGATTGCCGCCAAATTCTTAGCTGCAAAAACCGGACGACCGCTAACTCAAAGAATTTACGCTTATATTTCCGACGGAGGCGTTCAGGAAGAGATTTCCCAAGGCGCCGGACGAATCGCCGGTCATCTGGGTTTGAACAACCTGATTATGTTTTATGATTCAAATGATATTCAACTTTCTACTACCGTTCCGGAAGTGACCGGCGAAAATACCGCCGCTAAATATAAGGCGTGGGGATGGAAAGTGATTGAAATAAATGGGAACGATGCGGTTGCCATCGAAAAAGCCCTGCTCGAAGCGCAGACAAACGCTGTTTCTCCAACTATAATCATCGGGAAAACCGTTATGGGGAAAGGCGCTCGCAAAGCCGACGGCGAATCGTATGAAAACAAATGCGCTACCCACGGTATGCCATTGGGCGAAGCGGGAGCTTCATTTGAAAAAACAATCCTGAATTTAGGTGGAAACTCCGAAAATCCTTTTCAGATTTTTCCGGAAGTCGAACAATTATACGCTCAACGAAAAGCGGAATTGAAGAAAATCGTTGCGCTGAAAAAAGCCGAACAGGATGTTTGGGCGAAAACTCATCCGGAGATTGCAAAAAAGTTGGCTTTCTGGCTATCCGGACAAACTCCGGCGATCGACTGGGCGGCTATCCAACAAAAACCCAATCAGGCGACGCGGGCGGCTTCGTCCACAGTTTTGGGAATTTTGGCGACTCAGGTAGAAAACATGATTGTAGCGTCCGCCGATTTATCCAACTCCGATAAAACCGATGGATTTCTGAAACAAACCCATGCAATTACGAAAGACGATTTTTCGGGCGCATTCCTGCAAGCAGGAGTTACCGAATTGACGATGGCTTGCGTGTGCATCGGCATGGCGCTCTACGGAGGCGTCATCCCCGCTTGCGGTACATTCTTCGTTTTTTCCGATTACATGAAACCGGCAGTGCGCATGGCTGCTCTTATGGAAGTCCCCGTCAAATTTATATGGACGCACGACGCTTTTCGAGTGGGCGAAGATGGTCCTACCCATGAACCGGTCGAACAGGAAGCTCAAATCCGTCTGATGGAAAAACTTAAAAATCATAAAGGACATAATTCAATGCTGGTGCTTCGTCCGGCGGATGTGCAGGAAACAACCGTGGCATGGAAGTTGGCGATAGAAAATACGCATACACCTACAGGCTTGATTTTTTCCCGTCAGAACATCACCGACCTTCCGGCTAAAACCAACCGGTATGAAGAAGCTCTGCAGTCGGCTAAAGGCGGTTATGTCGTTGAATGCGACGGTCAGGCTGATGTTATCCTGCTTGCTTCGGGTTCCGAAGTTTCTACCTTGATAGAAGGGGCGGCATTACTGCGGAAAGAGGGCGTAAAAGTGCGGATAGTTTCGGTTCCGTCCGAAGGTTTGTTCCGTTCGCAACCCAAAGATTATCAAGATTCCGTGATTACTCCGGGCAAAAAAATATTTGGTTTGACAGCCGGTCTCCCGGCAACCCTTCAGGGACTAATCGGTAGTGCAGGTAAAATCTGGGGAATGGAATCGTTTGGATTCTCCGCTCCCTACAAAGTGCTGGATGAAAAACTTGGATTCACTGCTGAAAATGTTTATAAACAAGTAATTGATTTGTTACATGGAAAATAAAATTGGATTGGCTTCCGATCATGTAGGATACGAATTAAAGGAATATATCATTAAGTTACTGGAAAGTAATTCTATACAATACATCGACTATGGAACTTATTCTAATGAAAGTACAAATTATGCTATTTTCGGGCATCGTTTAGCTAATGCAATCGAACAAAATGAAGTCCAGAAAGGAATTGCCATTTGCAGTACGGGAAATGGAATTAGTATGACATTAAACAAACACAAAAATATTAGAGCGGCTTTGTGTTGGAACGAAGAAATTGCAAAGTTAGCCCGCGCGCATAACGATGCAAACGTACTTTCGCTTCCCGGACGATTTATTTCGTTGTATTTAGCCGAGAAAATAGTTCACACTTTTATCAATACATCTTTTGAAGGCGGAAGACATCAATGCCGAATAGAGGCGATAGACCTCTGTTAATTTTTTATTCTTTTGTATAAATTCTAAAGTTTTTATATTAGCTTGAATTTAGATTTTTTGGCTCTTAGTAAAATTAAACCTACTAAGAGCCAAAGTTTTATTATTTTCTTCATTTAGTTTTTTATTAAACCGTTTTGTTAATACATTAAATCTTTTTAACTTTGTCACATATTAGATTTTTCACATTCATTAAATTCAAAAAAAGTCATGAAAGAAAAGAAAAAATCAATCTTTAAAAAAATTCAACAAGCAAGTATGCTGTTTGCATGTTTGCTTATTAGTCTTAACGTATCAGCTCAAAACTCAAAATCCATTTCCGGAACAGTCATGGATGAAACAGGCGAGTCGGTTATCGGCGCATCCGTATCTGTGAAGGGGACAAGCGTTGGGACAGCTACAGATATTGAAGGAAATTTCCAGCTAACAGCGACGGACAATGCCGTATTGGTTGTTTCGTCCGTTGGATTTATTTCTCAAGAAGTGCCTGTAGCGGGTAAATCCACCTTACACATTGTCTTGAAGGAAAATACACAATTATTAAATGAATTGGTAGTAATTGGGTATGGAGCAGTTAAAAAATCAGATGCGACCGGTTCGGTAGAATTGCTGACTTCTAAAGATATGAATAAAGGTCCTATTGTTACGGCTGACAACCTTATCACAGGTCGTATGCCGGGTGTGCTGGTTATTCCAAATGGTAATCCGGGAACCGGTTCGCAAATTCGTATTCGCGGCGGCGCTTCGTTAGATGCAAGTAACGACCCGTTGATTGTTGTGGATGGTCTTCCTTTGGAAAATGTTTCCATTTCGCAAATTAACCCCAATGATATTGAATCATTTTCAGTATTGAAAGACGCTTCCGCCACTGCAATCTACGGCTCGCGCGCATCCAACGGGGTCATTTTGATTACTACTAAAAGAGGAGGCGAAGGAAAATGGAAATTTAATCTCGATGTTCAAGGAAATGTGAATACAGTGCCGTGGACGGTAAAAACGCTCAGTCAAGCGGAATTTATCGATGCGGTTACTAATTTTCAAGCTTCTTCCGCTGCTATGTTGGGCTACAATGGAACAATGTATAATACCAATTGGCAAAAAGAAATTTTCAAAAGCACAATGGGTACGAATATCAATCTTTCCGCATTAGGTAAAATCAGTTCCGCTCTTCCCGCTCGTATCAGCGTGGGTTACAACGATACTCCCGGTCTGTTGATGACTTCGGGTTACCAACGTTCCAACTTGAGTGTTGTTTTAAATCCGTCGTTTTTCAATAACACATTGAAAGTAGATGTGAATCTGAATGGTTCGTATGAAAAATATAACAAAGCTGACGAAGCCGGAGCAATCGGCGGCGCTATGATGTTTGACCCGACGAAACCCGTTTATATCAATGGCAGTAGGGACGAAAACGCTCCCTATCTCGGATATTATGAATGGCAGCAAGCCGACGGAACTCCCAACAATCTTTCGGGACGAAATCCGGTCGCTTTATTGAAAGAAGTCGATCATTATTCCGATAATTGGAAAGTATGGGGTAACGTGCAGTTCGATTATGCAATTCCTCATGTGAAAGGATTGGATGCTATTTTGAATTTAGGTTTACAGAGTGAGCGTTGGTTTGAAAATTCATTTACGAATAAAACCGCTAATACGATGTTTACCGATGCCAGCGGGAATTATGTTCCGGTAGGAAGTGAATGGCATAACAAAGGCAATTCTACCAACCGTTTGCTGGATTTCTATTTGAAATACAACAACACTTTCAATTATTTCAAATTGGATTTGACAGGCGGTTATTCTTACCAAAAATTCAACATTGGTACGGAATACGACAGTGGGGATGTGATTATACATAGCATGAATGATGCCATTGAACTACCCATAAACAAAATTTATACTCCTAAAGTATTGCTTTCATTTTTCGGTCGCGCAAACTTGTCGTTCTATGAAAAATATTTGCTTACGCTGACGGTAAGAAACGACTATTCTTCTATGTTCTCCAAAGCAAACCGGTCGGGCGTTTTCCCGGCAGCAAGTTTTGCATGGCGTGTAAACGAAGAAGATTTTATGAAAAATCAAACGCTTTTCTCTAACCTGAAATTACGTTTAGGTTGGGGGGTTACCGGACAGCAAAATCTATACGGAGATGAACGGATCAACATCAACCGTTATTTGCCGCTGTATGGTTTAGGAACAAACTCCTACTCGCAATATCCGATAGGAAATACGAATATCTTTCCGATTTATCCGTTGGCATACAATCCTAATCTGAAATGGGAACAAACGACGACTTACAACGCCGGCTTGGACTTCGGATTAGCAAAGAATCGCGTGTATGGTTCGTTGGATTTCTACTACAAAAAATCGAAGGATTTGTTGGCAAACGTAATGGTGCCTGCGGGCGTAAACTTTGCCAATCAAATGTATATGAATAATGGCGCTTTCTCAACCAAAGGGGTGGAACTTGGTTTGAATTGGGATGTCATCCGCAATTCACGAGCTGGAGCATTTAACTGGACATTAGGTTACAATGTTTCTATGAATAAACTGAAAATCACCGACTATTCGGCGGAATCAAGCAATGCGAGAACATTCGTTGCAGGCGGAGGCGGTGGAATACCTATTTCGATATTTCAAGTAGGGTATGCGCCTTATACCTATTATGTGTATAAACAAGTGTATGATACGAATGGAAAGGCTGTTGAAGGTGTATTTGCCGACCTGAACAAAGACGGTAAACTGGACGAAAACGATAAATATTTCTTCCACAGTCCCAATCCGGATGCTACGATGGGATTATCAACCAATCTATCGTACAAGAAATTTGATTTTTCGATGGCATGGCGTGCAAGTATAGGAAACTATATTTACAATCAAGTTGCAGCTATGAATTCTTACCGGATGCAAATGGATCCTTCGGGAAGTTACTTGCACAATATCTCTTCGACCGAATACTTAGCGCCGGACGATATAAAACGAGTTTCAGATCAATGGATTGAAAACGGTTCTTTCTTAAAATGGGATAATGCTACCTTGGGTTATAACTTCAACCGGATTGCAAAAGGTTTAGATATGCGTATCTATTTCTCCGTTCAGAACATTCTGATTCTGACCAAAGCAAATGTGAATGATCCCGAAGTGGCGGCAGGAAGCGATAATGCTGTAGTTAACGCTATTCAACCCGGTGTGGTCAATAATCTGTATCCGCGTCCGCGTACATTCCTGCTGGGTTTGAATTTTAATTTTTAATTTTGATAATAAGATAACGATATGAAAAATATAATTAAAAGCGTAAAATATTTAATGAGCGTGATAATAGCTTCACTTGCTCTGACTTCGTGTATGAATGATTTGAATGTCATTCCCAAAGATTCTACGATTATTACCGACGATATTTTCAAAGATAATCCGGGCGCCTATTTGCAAAATCTATCTAAATTATATGCAGGTTTAGCGGTAAGCGGACCAACGGATGCCGGTTCTTCCGATATCCAGGGGTTGGACGCCGGTTACGGACAATACTTGCGCGCTTATTGGGTGATGCAGGAAGTAACTACCGATGAAGCGATTCTTCATTGGACGGATGCCGGTATTCCCGAATTGGGAACGGCGACATGGACCGTCGGCAATCAATTTGTTCGCGCTATGTATCTTCGTATTACGTATCAGGCGCGCGTTACAAGCGAATATCTGAATATGACGACCGACGATCAACTTAACGGTCGAGGACAGAGCAGCATGATCCCTGAAGTGAAACCCTACCGGGCGGAAGCGCGTTTCTTGCGTGCCTTTTCTTATTTCAATGCAATCGACCTGTTTGGAAAAATAGGCTTTATCGACGAAAACGTTCCTCTGGGAGTATTACCGAAAGAGATGTCTCGTACCGATCTTTTCAACTATGTGGAAAGTGAATTGCTCGCAATTCTTCCCGACTTAAAAGACCCGCATACCAATGACTACGGGCGCGTGGACAAAGCTTCGGCATGGATGTTGCTGGCAAAATTGTATCTGAACGCTAATGTGTGGACAGGCACAGACCGTTCCGCCGACTGTATTAAAATGTGCGAAAACATTATCGGCGCCGGTTATTCACTCGGCTCGAACTACAGTTATCTTTTTTTGGCTGACAACGACAAGAACAGCAGCGCCGGCGAATACATCTTTACCATTCCGCAAGATGGTTTGCATTTGCAATCGTATGGCGGTATGACTTTTATTATTCAAGCGGCGACTTTAAGTCCGATGGGAGGCGTAGCCGTTATGGGTGTTGGCGGTTGGAATGGCACGACCACCCGTCCCGAACTTTACAACAAATTTACGGACGGAGACCAACGCGCCTTATTTTTCACCGATGGACAGTCGTTGGATATTACACAGTTCACTTCTGACACCAAGATGGGATACGGCGTAAGCAAATTTCGCAATATAACTTCCACAGGCGTAGCAGGAAGTAGCGCTGACTTTGTAGATACCGATTATCCGTTATTCCGTTTGGGCGACGTTTATCTGATGTATGCCGAAGCTGCGTTACGCGGCAATGGCGATAAAACGCAAGCCTTGAACTACGTAAATCAACTGAGAACGCGCGCCGGCATATCGTCGGTTTCAGCATCGGATTTGACCTTGGATTTCATTTTGGATGAACGGGCTCGGGAACTCTATTGGGAAGGATGGCGTCGCCAGGATTTGATTCGCTTTAATAAGTTTACAGGCGGCGATTATAATTGGCAATGGAAAGGAAACGTACATGACGGAGCGAATATTCCGGCATATATGAGTCTATTTCCTATCCCTTCCGATCAAATCAGTATGAATCCGAATTTAACGCAAAATGCGGGATATTAATGCAGAGTGTTATTAATTTTTAATTTGATTAATTATGAAACGAATATTTAATATATTATTTACAATCGTAGCAGGAATCTTTCTTTTTACTTCTTGCGAAACCGATCGAGGCGTGTTGCCTGTGTTAGATTCGGATGTGCTTAGCAAGCCGGTTATAAACATGGCATTTGAGTCAAGTTATATAATCGATGCCGATAATCTTGCCTTACCTTTTGCCAACCTCAACGGGATAAACATTACGCCGGCAGTATATTCTACCGATGTCCCCGTTTTGAACCAGATAGAGATTTCGACAAGCGCCGATTTTTCTGCAAACTCTGCTTTGGTAGGATCGCCGACATCGTCCGACACGATTGTTGTGCTAAATAAGGATATGAATTCAGCTTTGACATCGTTAGGTCTTACTCCGAATGAAGAAGGCGTCATCTTTTTACACGTAAAAACGGTCGTTTCGGCAAACACCGGTTCACCTTCAACGCAATTGTTGCCTTCATATTCGGATGCGGTTTCGTTTAACATTACTCCATACCAACCGCAACCCGCATGGATTTATTCTCCGGGCGCCTACAATTCATGGGATCCCGCTTCTTCCGAAGCTTTGTGTTCTATAACAGACAACGGTATTTATGTCGGTTATATCAATTTTCCGGAAGCCGGTAGTGAATTTAAATTTACAAAAGATAAGAGTTGGGATACCAATTGGGGTAGTTCCGATGGCGCTACTTTGACTCTTAACGGTGATAATATTACATCTCCGGGTGCAGGATATTATCAAATCACAGTGAATCTAAATACATTGACATTTGCAATGAAACCGTATTCATGGGGAATTATTGGAGATGCTACTCCGGGAGGTTGGGATACCGACACTGATATGACGTGGAATGCCGCTAATCAACGTTGGGAAGTAACCGCACCTTTGATTGCCGGTACATTCAAAGTAAGACTCAATCATGATTGGGGTACAAATTACGGAATTACACAAGGAGTTGTTACGGCGGGCGGCGATAATATATCCGTTGGTGCAGCAGGAACGTATTTGGTTACTTTTGATGAAGCCAATCTCGTTATTACTTGGACATTGCAATAAATAAGTTTTAATAGTAAAGATGTGGAATACCACGTCTTTACTATTATTTTACCATCACTATGCTAAAACATTTATTTCTCCTATTATTTATTTTTGCCGAATATTCTCTCTCGGCGCAGGCAACATCCGGAAGCCTCATCAAGAGCGACACCTCGTATGTATGCGTTGTTTCGTCAGTGCAACAAAGTTCTGTTCCCCGTCCGGCGGGATTGATAGAAGGAATAACCAAATATCCGGGTACGGATTCCGTCACTTTTTGCTTCTCATTAGGCGTCGCCGCACCGGTTGACGAAAATACCGAGGTTTATTTATTGGGCGATTTCAACGATTTTAAGTTGGATAACCAATATCTGATGAACCGGCAAACGGAAAGCGCTACGTATGGCGTTCCAACTTCTTTTTATTGGATGACGGTTCATGGACTTGACCCGAATAAAGAGTACGCTTATCAATACTATGTATCCGACAATGCGCCGGTTAGGGTAGGAGACCCCTATTGTGAAAAGATTCTCGACCCGTATAATGATAAATATATCAGTTCTACTGTTTATCCCAATCTGAGAGCCTATCCTTCGTCGTTGACAAACGGAGTAATATCTTGCTTTCAAATCAATGCGCCGAGTTATCAATGGCAGGCGACTAATTTTACGCCGCCGGCACAAAATAAATTACAGATTTATGAGATGCTTTTCCGGGATTTTACGACGGAAGGCACCGTGCTGGCTGCCATTCAAAAATTGGACTATTTGAAAGCATTGGGTATCAATGCCGTTGAATTAATGCCGATTATGGAATTTGACGGAAATGACAGTTGGGGATATAACCCTAACTTTTATTTCGCTCCCGACAAAGCGTATGGAACCAAGCAAGATTATCAACAATTTATAGACGAATGTCACCAGCGGGGGATTGCCGTGATTTTGGATATTGTCTTAAATCACACCTGGGGATTAAGCCCCTACTGCACGGTGTATTGGGATGTCGCTAACAGTCGTCCGCTCGCTACAAATCCTTATTATAATGTTTTTGCTCCTCATCCTTACAGTGTAGGAAACGACCTCAACCACAGTTATCCGGCAGTGAAAGCGTGGTTGTCGCGAGCTTTGCAATTTTGGCTGACCGAATATAAAGCAGACGGATTCCGCTTCGATTTAAGTAAAGGCTACACACAGACCCTTTCGCAAGGCGGACAAAACCCGACTACCGGAGCCAATGCTCCATCTTCCGCTCCGAAAGCTGAAACATTGGATCAGAGCAGGATAAACAATATCAAGGTCTATGTGGATGCGATGAAAGCCGTCAATCCCAACAGTTACGTTATTTTGGAACATTTCTGCAACGATAATGAAGAGAATACTTTAGCGGCGTATAAAGGCGCGATGCTTTGGCGCAACATGAACAATGCTTTTTGTCAGGCGGCAATGGGATATTCGGATCAGAGCGACTTTTCAGGATTGGTTTCAACAGGCGGGTCGTTAGCATTGCCGACTAACCGCGTGGCTTATGCCGAAAGTCATGACGAATACCGGATGGGTTATAAAACCATTACGTGGGGATTATCGCCGGTGCAGAATACGGACAATGAAATGCAGCAATTGGCGGCGTGCGGCGCTTTTGTGTTCTTAAATCCCGGACCGCGTATGATGTGGGAATTTGGCGAATTGGGAGCGGATTATAACTCAAAGGATGCCGGCGGAAATAATATTACGAGCGCTTTCCCTGCCGAATGGGATTATTTGAATATTCCCGCAAGGAAACAATTGCATGACGTATATGCAAAAGTGTTGAACTTCAGGCAACAATACAGCGACTTGTTTGATAATCCGTCTTCATGGAATTGGCAGGTTTCTCAAAGCGATTGGAATAACGGACGACGCATTTATTTGAAGAATAGCGATATTACCGTAGTGATTCTGGGAAATTTCACCACGACTTCCATAACCTCGTATCCTTCTTTCGGTAAAACCGGTACATGGTACGAACTGTTGTCGGGAAATACCCTTACGGTAACAGACCCGTCTTCCAATATGACGTTGCCTTTAGCTCCTTTCGATGTGCGGATTTATACGGATAAAGCGGTCAATACCGGCATACCGGATGTAACTAATTCGTCGGTTATCGTTTATCCGAATCCGGTGATTGATAATCTGTATATTTCGGGAGGCGATGCAAAAACAATTGAAGTGACTTCGGCGAATGGAAGCGTAGCGCTCAATCAGCCGGTTAAAGGAAATACAATCTCTTTGGCGTCGTTGCCGGCAGGAATCTATATCGGAAAGATTACTTTCAACGACGGGTCATTGAAAATTGTGAAAATAGGGAAGAAATAGTGGTTAGTGGTTAGTGATTAGTGATTGATGGATTAAGAAATTAAAAAATAAATGAAACATAAGATATTATTATTCCTGACGTTATTTGCGTTCGCTTTGTCCTCATCGGCAATCGAAATCACGCGGATGGAACCGGCGTTCTGGTGGGTGGGCATGAGGAATCCCGAACTCCAGATTATGGTTTACGGAAAAGACATCGCCCGTTCGGAACTTCAATACGATTATCCGGGCGTCCGACTGAAAGAAATTGTTCGCACCGATAATCCCAATTATCTTTTTATCTATTTAGAAATCGGGAAAGATGCAAAACCGGGCGTTTTGAATTTGACGTTTACGGAAGGTGAAAAGAAATTGAGAAAAAACTACGAGTTGAAGGCACGCTCCACTTCTGCCGGCGCTCAGGGATTTGATTCTTCCGATGTTTTGTATCTGATTATGCCCGACCGTTTTGCCAACGGCGATGCCTCCAATGATGTCTGGGACGATGAAGCGATAGACCGCAACGAGCCTTTTGCCCGCCACGGCGGCGATTTGGCTGGCATCAATGCACATTTGGATTATCTTCAGAATTTGGGAGTTACCGCACTTTGGCTCACACCGGTTCTGGAAAACAAGATGAACATTCCGGATAAATACAAATCCTATCATGGCTATGCAATCACCGATTATTATCAAGTGGATAAGCGCTTGGGAACGAATGAGGAGTATTGCCAATTGATTGAAAATCTTCACAAGCGGGGCATGAAAATGGTAATGGACATGGTTTTTAATCACTGCGGAAGTAAGCATTGGTGGATGAACGATTTGCCCTGCAAAGACTGGCTGAATCATCAAGACGGTTTTGTGCCGACCACCCATAACCTTTATACGGTGATGGACATCCACGCTCCCCAATCGGAAATCGACGCCATGACCGACGGATGGTTTGTCCCTTCGATGCCCGACCTGAACCAGCGCAACCGGCTGTTATCCGATTACTTGATTCAGAACAGTATCTGGTGGATTGAATACGCCCGCATCGACGGTATCCGTCACGACACGCATCCTTACGTCGATTTTAATTTCCTCGCGAAATGGAATCAACGGATTATGGAGGAATATCCCGATTTTAACATGGTTGGCGAAGTGTGGTATCCCACCGGCGCGCCCTTGGCTTGGTGGCAACGCAACTCCAAAGTGAATGATAAGCAGACGAATCTGAAAACCATCATGGATTTCAGTCTGATGACGGCTTACAATCAGGCTTTTGATATTCATTCGACGGAACAGAATCCTTGGCGAAAAGTCTATGAAGTCATCGCTCAGGATTTTATGTATGAAGATGTAAATAATATCCTTGTGTTTTTGGACAATCACGATACAAGCCGTTTTTTGAAAGCGGATGAAACCGATTTGAACCGTTACAAGCAGGCGTTGGCTTTCCTGTTAACGACTCGCGGCATTCCGCAACTGTATTACGGAACGGAAATCCTGATGACCGGCGAGAAAAAAGACGGCGACGGCAATTTGCGCAAGGATTTTCCCGGCGGCTGGGCAGGCGATTCCATCAACGCTTTCACGGCAACCGGACGAACCGTTTTGCAAAACGAAGCGCACGATTATTTGCAAAAACTCTTGCAGTGGCGCAAAACCAATCCTGCTGTAGCCAAAGGGAAATTAATTCATTACGCACCCGACTGGCAAACGGAATGTTATGTTTATGCCCGAATCGACGGCAAAAACAAGGTGTTGGTTATCCTGAACGGCTCTAACAAAGAACAATCGCTTTCGCCGGAAAAATACGGCGAAGTGATTGGAGACGCTGTTTCCGGAAAAGAAATTATCTCAGGAAAAATAATGGATTTGAAAAAAGAAATAATGATTTCTGCAAAAGGAGTTTATATAATAGAAATAAAATGAAATTTATGAATAAGAAAATCAAAGGAACAATTCTCCTGCTCGTTTTAACGTGTTCGATTGCAAGCGCCCAGACGCTGACTTCCCCCAATGGGAACTACCAAATGAACTTTACGCTTTCCGCCGATGGTTCTCCGGTTTACACATTGACCTACAAAGGGAAAACGGTCATCCAGCCGAGTAAATTGGGATTGGAACTGATGCCGGAAGGTATAAAGCGTACTTTTGATGATTTTTCTCCCGAAGGACAAAAACCGGAAGAGAAAGACAGTAAAACTAACTTGTACAGCGGTTTTCAAATTACGGACACTAAAACCGCTACGTTCGACGAGACCTGGCAACCGGTTTGGGGCGAAACAAAAAATATCCGTAGTCATTACAACGAGTTAGCAGTCACGTTGAATCAACCGGCTACGGACCGGCGAATCCTCATCCGTTTTCGTCTGTTTGATGATGGATTGGGATTCCGCTATGAGTTTCCACAGCAGAAAAGCCTGATTTATTTTGTTATCAAAGAAGAGCGTACACAGTTTGCTATGACCGGCGACCATACCGCATTTTGGATTCCGGGCGATTATGATACGCAGGAATACGATTATACAACTTCCCGCTTGTCGGAAATTCGCGGTTTAATGCCGAAAGCCATTACTCCTAATGCCTCACAACATCCCTTTTCGCCAACGGGCGTACAAACCGCTTTGATGATGAAAACCAACGACGGCTTGTACATCCATCTGCACGAAGCGGCTTTAATTAATTACGCTTGTATGCACTTGAATCTGGATGATAAAAATTTCATATTCGAATCATGGTTAACGCCTGATGCCGACGGAACGAAAGGTCATTTGCAAGCGCCTTGCGTCAGTCCGTGGCGCACGATTATTGTGAGTGACGACGCCCGTGATATTTTGGCTTCCCGCATCACGTTGAATCTGAATGAACCTTGCAAAATCAAGGATACTTCATGGATTAAACCGGTGAAATACATCGGCGTATGGTGGGAAATGATTACCGGTAGAAGTACTTGGGCTTATTCGGATTTGCCGAGCGTACAACTGGGCGTTACCGATTATTCCAAAGTAAAGCCAAACGGACGTCATGCCGCTACTACGGCTCATGTGAAGGAGTATATCGACTTTGCCGCTCAGCACGGTTTCGACGCCGTTCTGGTCGAAGGCTGGAACATCGGTTGGGAAGACTGGTTCGGCAATTCCAAAGATTATGTCTTTGACTTTCTGACACCTTATCCCGATTTCGATTTGAAGGAAATCCACCGCTATGCGGCAAGTAAAGGAATAAAAATGATTATGCACCATGAAACGGCTTCGTCTGTCCGTAATTACGAACGACACATCGACCGCGCCTATCAATTTATGAAAGACAACGGCTACGATGCGGTAAAAAGCGGTTATGTAGGCGATATCATTCCCCGCGGCGAATACCATTACAGCCAATGGATGAACAACCATTATTTGTATGCCGTCCAAAAAGCGGCTGATTACAAAATCATGGTCGATGCGCACGAAGCGACCCGTCCGACCGGCATCTGCCGTACATATCCGAATCTGATTGGCAACGAATCGGCTCGCGGCACCGAATATCAAGCATTTGGGGGTAACAAGCCCAATCATACGACGATTCTTCCTTTTACCCGTTTGGTTGGCGGTCCGATGGATTACACGCCGGGCATCTTCGAGATGGATGTTGCAAAAATCAATCCGGGCAATACTTCGCATGTCAATTCAACGCTCTGCAACCAGCTGGCGCTGTATGTGACGATGTACAGTCCCCTGCAAATGGCAGCCGATTTACCGGAAAGCTACAACCGTTTTCTCGACGCTTTCCAATTTATCAAAGACGTAGCCGTCGATTGGGACGATACGAAATATCTTGAAGCCGAACCGGGGCAATATTTAACCATCGCACGCAAAGCGAAAAACAGCGATAAGTGGTTCGTAGGCAATGTCTGCGGTGAAAATGGTTTTACTTCGAACCTCTCTTTTGATTTTCTCGACCCGGGCAAAAAATACGTCGCTACCATTTACGCCGACGGAAAAGACGCCAATTACAAAACTAATCCGCAATCCTACACGATTCGGAAAATGGAGGTAACGAGCAAAACGAAACTGACGCAAAAATCAGCGCCCGGAGGAGGTTATGCGATTAGCATTGTGCCGAAATAACTGCATATTAACGTAACATTAACTTGAAAGTAACTGATGATTAACTCCATTATTCAGGAATTTGGTGTTATTTTGCATTCGATTTTGGTATATATGACTCGTTTAACTAAAACTTAAAAAGTAAATTAATGCTAATGATTTATCAGCCATGGCTGATTGAGCCGAATGGAAAATATGGTTGGTTGTACATGGGAAAGCGTGAAGAAGTGATTTCTTTGCGCTTTTATTTTTTATTCATATTCAGAAGCTGCCGATTTTCATCACTTGTTCTTCCAGATTTTCCGGAAATAGCGATTTGTTTTTTAATTTGGAGCGATAGGTGTAAATCGTCGTAATCGAGTAGCGAAGAAAAACAGCTATTTTTGCGCTATCGCTAATTCCTAATCGAATCAAGGCGTAAAGTCGCAATTCGGTATTTAGCAGTTCTCCTTGTTTTACTTCCTGTTTTTCTTCTTTCGGAAACAAAGCGTTAAAATCTGAGATGAAAGTTGGATAAATCCGCAAGAACGTTTCATCGAAATTGGTGTAAAAACCATTCAATTCCTCCTCGATGAATCGAGATGATTTCAATGATTTGAACAGTTCTTCCGTTTTTCCGCTCTTAGCAATTTTATTCAGATTTCTCCGGTAATTATCCATTTTTTCTATATAATTCGAACATAAGTCAATAAATTTTCCCAGATAGGCTTCTTTCACGCGGTTCGTCTCCCCTAATTTATGATTGACTTCCAAAAGCCGTTTGTTTGATTCCTGTAAATCACTATTCAATTGATTCAATTGAATATTCGTGCGAGATAATTCTTTACGGATACCTGCAATACGCATTATTTGCATACAAACATAAATCATTGCTGCAACAAGAAATAATGACAATAAACTAACAATGACAAGATATATCTGCAATTCGGATTTTTGTTTTGCCGCCTTCTCCTGATAATCGGAATCAATAATTGGGAAAATTTTTGATATTTCAAACGCGCGAAAGCGTGCGTTACAAAATACAGCATCATCGAAAGACGATTTCATGCATTTGTAAGCGTTGTCGATATCTCCTTCTTCATACAGCATCAATGCTAAAGCCATCATCGAAGTGTTTTCCTTAACCGCATTTTTTATATCGCAAATCGCCGACAGCGCATAGTATTTTTTCTCCAACTCATGGTTTCCTTCCTGCTTATAAATTCCAGCCAAAATATTGGAAAACATAGCGTATTCGCGATCTTCCGATTTCGAAATTTGCAAAGCTTCAAGGAGCAATCGAGCGGCTCCCCGGGTATCATTTTCATCCGTTAATTTTTCCGCCAACAGTATCCGGTACGATTGCGAATTTTTGGGGACGACGTTTAGCAACGAATCCCGGTACAAAATATTGATTGCGTAATAATTACTCTGTTTATCCCCTGACGCATAATATTGATACAGACGTTTGTATGATTCATAGTAGTTGATAAGCATTTGCGCCGGTAAATTGGCAAACGCCTTCCGGTCAAGATTATCCAGTTGATTCAAGGCTTCAAGGAATCTGCCTTCCAACCAATATGAAAAAGATAAATTCAATTTTGTGTTATAAATATATTCCAAGTTATTCAGTTTTTTTGCAAGTATTAAATTCTGCTCGCCATAATATACCGCCGAATCAATCTTGTAGGTATTATATTCGTTATGCAGTTGATTATAAATTAAATATATCTGATTATCCGATAAATTCGGAGTATTGAGAAGTTGCTTGGTATCGCTTATCCGTTTTTCTTTTTCAATCATATACACTTTTTTATCACCCATCACCTGAAATAAAATCTTAAAAATAGAGTCCATTTCGGTGGCTGACCACAGGGGATGGCTTATAAAAGCGAAAAATAGCGTCGATAAAAAGAAGCGCTTCATTGATAGCAAATAATAATAAACGCTGATGGTTCAACTACGACAAAGGTATAGAAAATTTAGATACCAAACAAGAAAATTGGGATAGGTATTCCAAAAAGAATGGATAAAATGTTGAAAAATGAATTATTGTTGGTCATGGTTGTTCGCAGTAATTTCTAACGGTTGAAAAGAAGTTAATATTTTTCATGGTTCTTTTTCGTTTTGTACAACCGATTCATTTTATCTTTGCAGACTATAAAAAAACGAAAAAACGAATGGCTGAACAGGAAAATAATAAAATCAAAACAAGCGCAAGAGCGAAGAAGTTAACTGTAAGTACGGAGGAATCCGGACGATTGCAACCACAGGCGCGCGAGTTGGAAGAAGCGGTGTTAGGCGCCCTGATGCTTGAAAAAGACGCTTATTCTATCATTAGTGAAATACTTACTCCCGAATGTTTTTATGATAAGAATCATGAGTTGATTTTTACTGCCATTCGCGATTTGGCAATGCTGCAAAAACCGATTGATATACTTACGGTTGTTGACCAATTGCGGAAAAGTGGAACGCTCGAAGCTATCGGTGGAACTTCATATATCGCCGAGTTATCGCAAAAAGTAGTATCAAGCGCTCATATTGAATATCATGCACGGATTATTGTACAAAAATATCTTGCTCGTGAATTGATCACTTTTTCGTCGGAAGTAGCAGGTAAAGCATTCGATGAAACGAACGATGTGGACGATTTGATGCAGGATGCGGAAGGGAAACTTTTTGAAATATCGCAACGGAACGTTAAAAAGGACGTCGTTCATATCACTCCTATTATTAAGGAAGCAATTGACCTTATGCATGAGGCGGCTAAGCGTACCGATGGATTAAGCGGTTTGGCTTCCGGATTCAGAGATTTGGACAAGATTACTTCGGGTTGGCAAAATTCGGATTTGATTATTATCGCCGCCCGTCCGTCGATGGGAAAAACCGCTTTTGTCCTTTCTATGGCTAAAAATATGGCAGTCAATTTCAAAACTCCGGTTGCCGTCTTTTCTCTGGAAATGTCCAATGTACAATTAGTTAATCGACTCATTGTGAACGTGACCGAATTGGCGGGAGAGAAAATTAAAACCGGACAGTTAGCTCCATACGAATGGCATCAATTAGACAGTATGGTAAGTAAACTCTATGATGCGCCGATATTTGTCGATGACACTCCCAGTCTTTCGGTGTTTGAATTGCGTACCAAAGCGAGGCGATTAGTGAAGGAGCATCATGTGAAATGTATCATTATCGATTATTTGCAATTGATGAACGCGAGCGGGATGTCGTTTGGCAGCAGGGAGCAGGAAGTGAGTATTATTTCGCGCTCATTGAAAGGTTTGGCAAAAGAGCTAAGCATTCCGGTAATTGCCTTGTCGCAGTTGAACCGTAAAGTCGATGACAGAACCAGTCAGCGGGGAGGCAGGGACGCTTCGGATGCCAAGCGTCCTCAGTTGTCCGATTTGCGTGAATCGGGAGCTATCGAACAAGATGCCGATATTGTTTGCTTCATCCATCGTCCGGAGTATTACAAAATCTTACAGGATGAACAAGGGAATGATTTGACCGGAAAAGCTGAAATTATTATAGCAAAACACAGGAACGGTTCAACCGGCGATGTTTTACTTGAGTTTAAAAAGGAATTTGCCCGTTTTCAGAACTTGGATGAAGATCGGATTATTACCGATTATCAATCCAGAGTGAACAGTCAGGCGGATATAATGCCGGAAGAACGGTTTGGAAAGAAGATTATGGCGCCTCTGCCTAATGAAGAGTATCCTTTTTAAGGGTAACAAAAAATAGTCCCGAACGAATCCGGGACTATTCATCATGAAAAAAATTAATTAAAAAGAAACCTGAAAAAAAATTGAAAAAGAAACCTTGAAAATCAGAAGGCTATTTTTATTTCATTGTTATTTTAACATCAATCCTACGATTAGCTGCCTTGCAAGCGTCTGTGTCGTTCGCCGGACAAACAGGATATTGAGAACCATACCCTTCATGAGTTACCCTGCTTGCGTCAACGCCTAATGAGATGAGTTTTTCAGCTGCAACTTTTGCCCGTTCAGCGGAAAGTTTCATGTTGAACGCTTCCGCTCCCGTATTATCGGTATATCCGCCCATCTTGATTTGAGCATTCGGGAAGAACTTCATAATCATCGCTAAATTTTTCAATTGCGGTTCGGATTCGGGGGTAAGAATTGCTTTTCCCGTTTGGAAATCTAATTTATCCAAAGTGATCCAGCCCTTTGTTTTGTCCAACGTGTCAACTTTTGCGTCGGGCGAATTTAGGAAAGAAAATAGTTTATATTCAGGGCTATTTTTGAGAATTTTCCATACTTGTCCGTCAGGTAACGTGAAAGATAGCGTATCTCCCAAATCCTTGATTAAATCATTTGCTTTACTTGCTAAAGTATCCACTTTACTTTTGATGGTATCCGCTGTATTTACGGCAGGGGCTGTAATTGCAATGGTATCCGTCGGGGTAACTTTAGATTTTGAGTTATCGTTGCTGCTACATCCTTTCCACCAGAACAATAGAATTAATAATAATAGAAGCAACAAGAGTAACCACCACCAATTGAATTTATGCTTTTTATCAGCATAATTATCTTCATCCCGGACAGAATAATTATCCCGGACAGGAGGGATTTCTCCGGGTGGTACAAAATTGTCAAGATATTCCAATTCGTAGCTTCCTTTTTGAAAAGGTTTCGATTCTTCAATTTTAGCTACTTCAATTCCATACTGTTTGGCATATTCGGAAATTGCATCAAAATCTTCCTTAGGCCAAACTTCCACTAGCGCAAGTCTTTCTCCGTTTTTTAATACAACGAGTTCATCTTCCCTTTCAAAAAACTGTTTTTCCTGTCCTTTGGTTTCTTTTTCCGGGACGATGATGTTCTCGGTAAAACTCTTCGGGTTAAGTGATTTAGGAAAAGCGCGTTGCAAATCAGATAACGTTGAATCGGGGTATAATTTCAAATAAGCATTAATAATGCCTAAAACTGTACGGCTTTGAGATTTGCCGTAAACACGAATCTTAGATTTCATAGTAAATTCATTTAGTAGTTTCAAAATAATCGTCAAAGGTACTATTATCTTTTCTATAAAACAAAAAAATAGATTATTCTTTGTTTTAAAATTAAAAAAAACATTTTTTCATACAAAAATAAGCCAAGATAATACGTTTCGGGGATTGTTTGTGATCGCTCCAATTGGTTTGCAAAAGTAGAGTAATAATTTGTTTATTAATGATAGACTTTAATTCCCTTTTTTTGCTTTTCCAAACAGTAAACCGTTGACATGGTTTTTATTCCGTCGATTGCTTCTACTCTGCAGAGAATTTCTTTTTGTTTGTTTATCAAAAATAAGTGAGTTGCGCTCTCCGGAGACTGCTCGTGACCGCTCCAATTGGTGAGCAATAATCTTCCGTCGGAAAAATACTGGAATCCGGTCATAAAGCGTAAGGGCTTATCCGGAATATCTTTGTTTGAAAACTCCCAGACGATATCGCCTTTTTTATCCAATTCGATGATGCGCGGATTTTTGCTTCCATCGGGAAGCTCGGCATCCGCAACGGCAACCAGCGTATGACCGTTAGGCAACCGGATAACCGAATGAGCGCCTCCGGGCGTATTTACTTGCCAGACGACTTTACCTTTTGAATCGTATTCTTTTACGCATTGGTCTTTGTAGTGCGCCACTAAGTAATGACCATTATCTAATTTCCGTGCATTTCTTATAAAAGAAAATCCGGCATTGGTAACTCCTTTCGGTAAAATGCAGATTTCTTTTACAATTTTTCCGTTCGGGGCAATTTCCAATAAACGCCCGAAGTCGCTTTCGGCTACAAAAGTATTTCCATTTTTCAGCCGTTGGCAAGCGAATACGGAGCAACCTGACGAATAATGAAAAATCGTATCGTTTTGCCTTGTCATTTCCAAAACGCCATTGCCGACGGTAAACAGGATATTTCCATTGGGAAGCGCCCATAAATCATTGGAGTTTGGAGCATCATGCTCCCAGATTAGTTTGCCGTTTTCCATAATATATACTTTGCCTCCGGTATAGTCGGAGAAAGCGTAGGAGTGGCATTGTGAATATCCGCTTCCACAAGCAATCGTAAATAAAAAGAGGAATGTAAAAAAATTGCGTAAATACATATATGGTTGTTTGATGGATACAAAAATACGGGTTTTATTAAAATTGTGCAATAATTATTATAAAATTTGTATTATCTTTGTAAAACAATTTAGTTATAAATGTGGAAAGAAAAACTTGGCAATTATCTAATTGATATATCTAAATATTTTCTGACAGGTGTTTTTGTAGCTTCGTTAGTCAAAGATTTAGAAGATATGCGTTGGTTAATATATGCAATTAGTGGGACTGTATCAATTATTTTATTATTAACAGGATTAATATTAACGAACAAGAAAAAGGATGATAAATAAATGGGAACTATAATTATTTTGAGCATAGTAGGAATTCCATGCTTGGTATTTTTGATTTATTGTCTTACTCCTAAAGGGAAAGAATGGCTCCGGATTAATCATTTGATTTAACGGGATGAAAGATGAAATGAAGACGCGGGTTGAATTCCTATGGAGTTTCTGAGGGGCGAGGCGTCCTTTTACCCTGAGTTGTGCTTCGCTTGCGCAAGACTACCGATATGTATCTCCTTCGGATTGCTTAACCGATAATTATAAAAATTGTATTATCTTTGCTTCCTAAAATACAGAAAAAATCCTGATGGAAGATATAAGACGTTGCGGGCAGTATAATTTCGTGAAACATGTTCTGTTTTTTCTCCTGCTGCTATTTGCTTTTTCTCCGGTAAAATCCCAGACTAACGATAGTCTTCAGGTGAGTTTGCTGACGGTAGCGCCTCATTCAATGGCTGTGTGGACAATTTTCGGACATACCGCTTTGCGCATTTCCGACCCTGTGCGGAAAATCGATGCTGTCTTGAATTGGGGTACTTTTGACGCCTCAAAACCGAATTTTATTTTCCGGTTTATTGAAGGTAAAACGGATTATTTTCTGAGCGCTCCATCTTTTCAATCGTTTATTCCGGAATATATTTACTATAAAGTTAGCATGACGGAACAAATCTTGAATATTCCGGATAGCGTCAAGCAGGACTTGTTAAATTCGTTACAAACGAATCTTTTACCTGAGAATATCGAATATCTTTACAGTTTTGTGTTTGATAATTGCACCACTCGTCCCCGCGACATTATCGAACGGTTTTGTGGAGGGAGCTTGATTTATCCGAAACAAACGCAACCGGTTACTTTTCGTCAATTGTTTCATCAATATACTAAACCGTATCCATGGACAGAGTTCGGCATCGATTGCATTATCGGCAGCGGAGCCGATTCCTTGATTTCATATCGCAATGAACTGTTTTTACCCGAGAAACTGATGGATGCGTTGAACCATTCGGTAGTGAAACATCCCGATGGTAGCGTTCAGCCCATCGTTCTCGCTTCCAACCCCATTCTCCAATCGCCTGAAGTTCAATCGGGAAAAATAGCGTTTTGGAAACGTCCGCTTGCAATAGGCATGGTTGTGTTTGTTCTTTATTTAATTATGGTTATCGTCGGGTATCTGAAAAAATACCGCTTCCGATTGCCGTTCGCCCTCTTGTTTTTCGTTGCAGGAGCCGGCGGTTGCATTGTCGCCATGCTTAGTTTTTTCTCGCTTCACCCCTGCGTTCAGGCGAATTGGAATATACTCTGGCTTCATCCCCTGCATTTCATCGCCGTTGTTGGTTTCTTCTTCCGTCAATCTTATCGCTGGATTCGTTGGTATCATGCTGCAAATTTTGTACTTTTGTCAAGTTTTTTGATGGGATGGCATTGGATTCCACAAGAACTGAACATAGCCTTTGTCCCCTTTATCCTTTGTTTATGGTTGGTTTCGGGACTGCAATCAGTTGTCTTAAAGCGAAAAAGAATATGAATAAATGGTTGGCTTCTCTGATAGCGATTTTAGCTGTAAATGGCGCGCAAGCACAACAATCCGCCGATCCGCCTAAATTGGTGATCAGCATTGTGGTCGATCAATTGCGCGGCGACTATTTGCAGTTTTTCAGTCCTACTTTTGGTGAAAAAGGCTTCAAACGACTGATGAATGAAGGGTTGGTTTACTACAATCTTGATTTCGGATTCCCCAACGTAGGAGCCGCCGCTTCTGTGGCAACCATCTATACCGGCGCTTATCCTTATTATCATGGAATAGTTTCCGATAAAAATTATGATTTTGAAACTCACCGGGAGGTATCGGCTATTTACGATGATGCCTATTTGGGAAATTACACCACGGATCGCTATTCGCCTTTAGCGCTTCTGAGTTCTACCGTTGGCGATGAACTTAAAATAACTTCCGGAGGAAAATCGGATGTTTTCTCCATTGCGCCCGATGCCGAAGAAGCCGTTTTATCTGCGGGAAGATATGCCGACGCCGCTTTTTGGTTAGACAATACCAACGGCAAATGGGCGACTACGACGTATTACAAGAATATCCCCTGGTATGTGGACAAGTTCAATGCTTCGATTGCTATCGGAAACAATCCCGGTCGCGTGTGGACGCCCGCCTTGTCGTCTTATAATGGTTTTCCTTACACGCAAAACCCATCGCCGTTCAAATATGCCATTGCTGGGAGCGAGTTTGATAAATTTTTGAAAATTAAGCAAACGCCTTTTATAAATACGGAAGTCACCAATTTAGCGGCTAACTTTTTTGCGTACGAAGATTTCGGAAAACGTTCTTCTCCCGATTTTTTGGCGCTTACTTATTATGCCGGAAATTATAAATACAGCGATCGGTACGACGATTTCGGATGGGAAATTCAAGATATTTACTACCGGTTGGATCGGGAAATCGAAACGTTGCTGGACATGGCGGATAAAAAAGTAGGATTAAAGAATGTTGTAGTTATTCTTTCTTCCGACGGTTATTACGATTCAGCGGCGAAACTTCCGGATGCATTCAAACCGGCGGGCGAATTTTATCCGAGCCGCTGTACGTCTTTGCTCAATATGTATCTCATGGCTATTTACGGAACGGGAAATTGGGTGCAAGGCTATTACAATGGACAGATTTATTTGAATAAAAAATTAATAGAAAGTCAAAACGTCAAATGGGATGAAGTTTTGCAAAAAGCCGCCGATTTTGTCACTCGTTTCAGCGGCGTTCAAGAGGTTACAACTGCCGGGCAATGGTTTGTCAACGATACCGGACGCGCGGCGGGTTTCCGGCGGGGAATGAATAAAAAGTTAAGTGGAGATATCTATATCGAGCTGCAACCCGGTTGGGTGGTTGTCAATGACAATCAAAACAATAAAACGGATTATACGCGGGTGAAGGCGATTCAGTCTCCTTTAATTATTTTTGGAGGAAATATTCGGAAAGAACAGGTTTACCGGACAGTTCGGGCTACGGAAATTGCTCCTACTGTTGCATACATTCTGCGAATCCGTTCGCCGAATGCGGCTCAGGACGCTCCGTTGCAAGAGGTAATGAGATAAATAGAGAAAAACGATTTAACAAATAAAAAAATAAATATTATGGGTTTTAATGAGCTTTTATCAAAGTTTTTTGGGAACAAAGCCCAACGCGACTTGAGAGAAATATCGCCTTATGTGGAAAAGATTAAAGCAATTTATCCGGGCATCGAAAAATTATCCAACGATGAACTTCGCGCCCGGTCGAAAGCGCTTGAACAAAAAATAGCGGATGCAGTAGGTTCCGAAAAAAATACAATCAACGAATTAAAATCGAAGATTGAAGAAATGGAATTGGAAGACCGTGAGAAAGTCTGGACGGAAATCGATTCCATTGAAAAAGTGATTTTGGAAAAGCAGGAACGGGCTTTGGACGAATGTCTTCCCGAAGCGTTCGCTATTATGAAAGACACCGCCCGACGGTTGGTCGAAAACGAACAAATCGAAGTTACCGCCACCGATTTTGATCGTCAATTAGCGGTGACGCACGATTTTGTGCGCATCGAAGGCGACAAAGCGCTTTATTCTAATCAATGGATGGCAGGCGGAAACATGATAAAATGGGACATGGTGCATTACGATGTACAATTATTCGGCGGCGTCGTGTTGCACAATCATAATCCGAAAAAGTTTGAGAAAGATAACGAAGATCCGAAACTCAGTAAACGCGTTCGCGGATACATCGCAGAAATGGCGACCGGTGAAGGAAAAACGTTAGTCGCTACGCTTCCCGTTTTTTTGAATGCAATGACGCATAGCGGAGTGCATTTGGTTACGGTCAACGATTATCTGTCGAAACGCGACTCGGAATGGATGGGACCTTTGTATATGTTTCATGGTTTATCGGTCGATTGCATTGATAAGCATCAACCGAACTCCGACTCCCGCCGGAAAGCCTACGAAGCGGATATTACGTTCGGAACAAACAACGAATTTGGTTTCGATTACTTAAGGGATAATATGGCGGTGAGTCCGAAAGATTTGGTACAGCGGAAACACAACTACGCGATTGTCGATGAAGTGGACTCGGTTTTAATCGACGACGCCCGCACTCCTTTAATCATTTCAGGTCCCGTTCCGAAAGGCGACGACCAATTGTTTGAAGAATACCGCTCCCGGGTTGAAAACGTGGTGAATGTTCAACGAAGTTTTACCAATAAATTATTAGTAGAAGCAAGGCAAAAGATAGCTTCCTCCGATTCGGATACGCAAAAAGAAGGATTCGTCCTATTGTTCCGTTCGTTCAAAGGGATGCCGAAAAACAAAGCGCTGATTAAGTTCTTAAGCGAACAGGGAGTAAAAGCCAGCATGTTGAAAACGGAAGAGTTTTATATGCAGCAGCAAAACAAAGATATGCATATCGTTACCGATCCTCTGTATTTTGTTATTGATGAAAAAAACAACACCATCGAGCTGACCGATAAAGGAATCGACCTTTTAACCGGAAACTCCGACGACCCTCTGTTTTTCGTGTTGCCGGACATTGGACATCAAATCGCTCAAATCGAAAGCGAAGGAGGAACCGAAGCGGAAAAGCAAGCGAAGAAAGACGAATTGATGCAAAACTACGCCGTCAAATCGGAACGGGTGCATACCGTGAATCAATTGCTGAAAGCCTACTGTTTGTTTGAGCGGGACGACGAATATGTGGTCATCGAGAATAAAGTGAAAATCGTTGACGAGCAGACCGGACGTATCATGGAAGGACGCCGCTATTCCGACGGATTGCATCAGGCGATAGAGGCAAAAGAGCGGGTGCAGGTGGAAGCCGCTACTCAAACTTTCGCAACCATCACTTTGCAAAATTATTTCCGTATGTATCACAAGTTAGCGGGAATGACCGGTACCGCCGAAACGGAAGCGGGAGAATTTTGGGATATCTACAAATTGGACGTTGTGGTCATTCCTACCAACCGTCCAATCAACCGAGACGATATGAACGACCGGATTTACAAAACGGCTCGGGAGAAATACGCTGCGGTGATTGAAGAAATTGTTAAACTCCGCGACGCCGGTCGTCCGGTTCTCGTGGGTACCACCTCAGTGGAAATTTCGGAATTATTAAGTCGAATGCTGACGATGCGGAAGATTCAACATAACGTTTTGAACGCCAAACTGCACCAGAAAGAAGCGGAAATTGTGGCGCAAGCCGGTCAAACCGGAACGGTCACGATTGCAACCAACATGGCAGGTCGTGGAACCGACATCAAACTGTCGCCCGATGTGCGGGATGCCGGAGGGTTGGCGATTATCGGTACGGAAAGGCACGAATCGCGGCGCGTGGACCGTCAGTTGCGCGGACGTTCGGGACGGCAGGGCGACCCGGGTTCGTCGGTTTTTTTCATTTCGCTCGAAGATGAACTGATGCGTTTGTTTGCTACGGAACGAATCGCCGGAATGATGGACCGGATGGGATTCAAAGAAGGCGAAGTGTTGGAACATAGCATGTTGAACAAATCAGTGGAACGCGCTCAAAAGAAAGTGGAAGAAAACAACTTCGGAATTAGAAAGCGTTTGTTGGAATACGACGATGTGATGAACTCGCAACGTGAAGTGGTATATACCCGCCGCCGTCACGCATTGATGGGCGAACGAATCGGTTTGGACGTTTTGAATATGCTGTATGATACGGCAAATTCGATTTGCGAACAATTTATGGATGCCAACGATTTTGAAGGAATGAAAATGGAACTGCTCAAAACGATGGCTTTGGAAGTTCCTTTCACCGAAGACGAGATGAAAGGAATGAAGCCGGAAATGGTGGTGGACAAAGTTTTCAACGCCGCTTTGGATAGCTTCAAACGCAAAACCGAACGTATGGCGCAAATCGCTCATCCGGTGATTAAAAAAGTGTATGAAGAACAAGGCGACCGCTATGAGAATATTGTGGTTCCGGTGACGGATGGCAAACGGGTTTACAATATCCAATGCAACCTGAAAGAAGCCTACCAAACCGAATCGAAAGATATTATCGTATCGTTTGAAAAAGCGATTCTGCTGCATTCTATCGATGAAGCTTGGAAAGAACACCTCCGCGATATGGACGACCTGCGGCAGTCGGTTCAAAATGCAAGTTATGAAAACAAAGACCCGCTGTTGATTTACAAGTTGGAATCGTTCGAATTGTTTAAAACCATGATCGATGATATGAACCGCAAATCCGTTTCGGTTTTGATGCGTGGACAAATCCCGATGCGCGAACCCGATGAAGTGCATCAGGCTGCGCCCGAACGCAAAACGGATTACAGCAAATATCGCACGCAGAAAGATGAAATTTCGGAAGGTCGCCGCGTACAATCGGAAGTAGCTTCCCGCGACACCCGCGAACAACAGCGAACCGCGCCTATCCGCACCGAAAAAACGGTGGGTCGAAACGACCCTTGCCCCTGCGGTAGCGGAAAGAAATATAAAAACTGCTGCGGAAGAGCGTGAGAAATGAAGGATTCATTTCCCGCACTTACACAAAAAAACTGCACCGCGAAGCGGTGCAGTTAAAGGTTAGCAACTCTAATTCTTTCATTAAAGATTATCCCCTTATTTGAATTGATTGTATTTTTTATTGCTTCCAAAAAACCATACTGGTTGTGTTTGCTTGTGTACCCGTAGTGGATTCTAATTTCCATGGCATTGGGTAGCTTGTTGAGTCGGCTTTTCTTCCCAATTTAAAAGTGATTGCATCTCCCGCATTACCCGAAACGGAAACCGTGGCGCTATAAGTTACAGCATCATAAGCATATGTTAAGTTAGGATTGCAATCGGCAAACAACCTTACATGCACTATCAACTCTTCTGCATAAAAAAGACTTGAATTTTTAAAAGCGCTTAAATAAAAAGAAGCGCTTTTATTGTGTGTATAAGGTGCGGAGGTCCAGATGCCAATACTACCATAAAAGCGAAAAGCGAAAATAAAGGTGCCGGTTGAAGGCAGGGTAATGGTTGCGTTTGCCCCCCCTAAAGTCCAAGTTAATGGGGAACCGTTGTTTCCAAGACTATCGCCGTCGGCGACGGTGATACCTGTGCTACCTGCATTAAGATTGTAAACATACGCTGCATTAGGGTTCACCGGAGTAGCCACTACTTCCCGAACCACTCCGCTGTCGGAAACCTGCAGTTGGTTATAGGTGGCTCCCGCTCCATCGATGGCATTTGCGGCGGAAGTTAGCGCCGTATTATTCAGTATCAGCGGATCGACTCCCGTTTGACTGTTTATGTCGAGAAACGCAGCCGGCTGAGCTACCGACACGCCTACTTTTCCCTGACCCGCCGCGTTGAAAGTCAAATGGTTGTTCTGCAAATCAATGGTGGTGTTTTTTATCAAATCGCCCCCCAATTGGATGGTATCCAATGAAAGACTCAATCCATTATCGGCATGGACGCCGCTCCCGCCCTGAGCGGAAGTGTTCATTGGAACCCATTGCGTTCCGTTCCATGAATACAATCCTTTGGTTAGCGGAAGGGTTGGGTTGACATTGTAAACAATCAAGCCTGTATATTGCGGCATAAGGCTTGGATTGGCAGCGTCCGCACCGGTCAATATCGGCGAAAGACTGTCGATATAGTTCAAGTAAACGCGCGCCATCATCAAACCGCCGGTTGAACTTTGGCTTCCATCCGGCGCATCCCATTCTTTCAAATCCAAAATAGCTCCTTTCAAAGGCGGTAGTTGCGATCCGATGGTTACCTGCGCTCGTGCAGACAATGCGAATCCCGCCAGCAGCAATAAAAAAAGTACAACTTTCGTGCTATATATGTTCAATTTTTTTGTTTTCATCTTGTTATTTTTATTATTTGCTTCTCACTTGTGATTAAAAATTACAGTTTCCAGAATATCATATTGGTTTCCTGCGCCGGAGTGTTAACGGTTGATGTTAAATTCCATGTAAAACGAGAGGATCTGGTCGGGTCGGCTGCCAATTTAAAACGAATTACGTCTCCTGCATTTCCTGTGACGGGAAGCAAGATGGAGTAATTCCCATAATCATACCCTGATGTATAAGTTAAAATAAACTCCTGAATATTCGCAAGGTTTGCAGCCACAGTGTCATCATTTTTGAAAGCGCTGATATAATATGAATTTACATCGGTGCCGACGGCGCCAGTAGGAACAGTAGGAGCGGTTGGCTGTGTGTGTATAGTAAGAGTTCCAGACAGGCTGAAAGCAAACACGTAGGTTCCGGCTTGAGGCAATACGATGCTTGCATTGGCGCCGTTTCTGCTCCATACTAATTCAGTGCCTCCGGCGCCGGTCGAGTCCCCTGAATTTATTGCCAAATTGGTTGATTGCAGAGAATAGACAATCGACTGGTTTCCGTTGGACAGCGACTGCGCTTTCCGGACCACTCCGTCTCCCGAAATCATCAAGTCGTGGTAGGTGGGATGTGCTGCAGTGTCGATCGGATTTTTAGTATCGGTAACATAACGCAAGTTTTTTAGAATGAGCGTTTCATTGCTGTTGGGGTTGGCAATATGCAGCGCGGCTTGAGGAGTGGAAGTTTCTACTCCTATCTTTCCGTTGTCGGCGTTGAAAATTAGATTATTGTTCAGTAAATTGACAGCGGTTGGAGCGTTCAGCGTTCCTCCCAATTCTACAGCTCCGGTCGATGCATTCAAACTCAATCCGTTGGTTGCTGAAATATTGCCCAGTTGATTGGCGTTCATCAGGTTCCATTGCGTTCCGTCCCACACATATACTCCTTTTTCAAAAGGCGCTGTAGCATTCACGTTATACACCATTATTCCGGTATATGCCGGTTTAAGCGTTTCATAATCCGGATCTGCATTGGTCAGAATAGGCGACAGGCTGTCGGTTGCCGTGAGAAAAACGCGGGGCAGAACCAACCCTTTCTCCGAATTGGCATTCCCGTTGGCTTCCTCTGTTTCTTTCAAATCTAAAAGTACATTTTTCAGAGGAACGGAAGTTGAACCGATGGTTACTTGCGACTGAGCGGAAAATGCAAATCCCGCAAATAACAATGAAAAAAGTGCAACCCGTGTGCTATATATTATCAAATTTTTTGTTTTCATCTTGTTATTTTTACTTGTTATTTATAATTTCCAGAATACCATGCATGTTTTGCGAGCCGTATTGGTGGCGGTTGGCGTTGATAACGTCCATAAAAATCTTTGTGGATCTGCTGATACTTCTCCTAAGCGTGCCGATAATTTAAAATAGATTTGATCGCCGGCGTTTCCCGCTGCGGTGAGGGTGACCGTGTAACTTGCAAAATTATAACCACTGGTACGGGTTATTGCAATCTCTGCTATGTCTATAGGCGGATTTGTGGTGACATTGCTTCCGTTATTGTTTTTAAATGCGCTGAGATAGAATGAATTTGCATCTTGCGGGACATTTGCGTCTGTTACGGGTGTTGGATTACCATTCAGGTATGCAGAACCCAGAGCTAAAGGACCAACCAAATCAAAAGAAAATATGTAGGCTCCGGTGTCAGGCAAGGTAATGTAATTATTTCCTGTATTCCACACCAAATTAGTTCCTCCCCCACCTTTCTCTCCATACCCGCCGCCAGTGTTTGTTGCCTGAACTATTTGTTGAGGGGCATTTAAAGTGTAAACGGCAACATCGTTGTCATTTGCCGACGACGACCCTTTCCGGACTACTCCCGCTTTCGAAATCATTAAATTATAATAGGTGGGATTTGTTCCGTCGATTGGGTTGGGGTCGGTCAAGTACTGCAGATTTCTCAGGATAAGCGGGTCGGTGGTTGTTGTTCCGTCCACTTGCAGGATGGCTTGAGGAGTCGTTGTCCCGATTTCGATATTCCCTTGGCTGCGGTTGAAAACCAGATTGCTGTCGCCAAGATTGATGGTGGTTTCCTTGGTCAGGTTGCCGCCTAAACGCACCGTGTCGCTCGATACGTTCAATCCGTTATTCGCCTCAACACTGCTTGCCACAGGCGCATTCATTTGCGTCCATTGCGTTCCGTCCCATACATAGAAGCCCTTGGTTAAAGAAGCCGTCGGGTTATCCGTCACATTATATACTACCAATCCGGTATAAGTCAGTTTAAGAGCGGAATAGTTAGGTTCCGTTCCTGTAAGCACGGGCGAAAGGCTGTTGATTGCAACTAAAGGAACCCGTGGTAAAACCATACCTTCTTGTGAGTTTTGCGCTCCGCTTGTTTCATCCGCCTGTTTCAAATCTAAGAGCGCTCCTTTAAGCGGAGGGATCGTGCCTGAACCGATCGTTACTTGCGATTGTGCTGAGAAGGCTATGCCTATACAAAGCAAAAAAGTAAGTGCTACAAATTTAATACATTTCTTTAAGTCTCGTGTCATCTTTATAATTATTTGTTAATGTTAATATTAATATTATTTATATGGCATTAGCATCCTTTTACTCGAATCGTTCATGTTTTCTTTAAAACATCTTGTGTCATTTTTGATTTGCAAAAATACCAATATTCCATGATTAAATACTTAACAAATATTATTAAATACAGATAATTAGATTATTATTTTCCTCATATTGCATATATTGGATAAAAAAACGTGAAAGAAAGCATCATAATTAGATAAGGATTAATTAAAATTACTGATATTATCTGATTATTTTACACTTTATCTAAAAGTGTATAATTATTATAAAATACAAAAGATACACTGACTTTAATTTTGAGTGACACTATTTGACTTTATCAAATTCCGCTAAAAAGACGGATTGAATAGCTGCGGAACAGTTAAAACTATTCAATCCGATGGGTTGGAGTTACCATGAGCCTGAAGCTACAAAGGAATCGTAAATAGTGCCACATAAATTTGTAGCGGTAATATAATAACGATATGAACTTGGTACAGCTGAATAATTAACCTCCGCTTGTGCACATGAGCCGTCAATTACACGTTGCATATAGAACGGAACCCATCCGGTAGTAACCTGGACGTCGTTATATTCCGGCGAAGGGCAAAGCTGATTGCCTGTCGTCGCATTGGGATTTACAAAGCAGCCGACTCCGTTCATATTTGGCATTGGCGAAGTGCTGCCATAAACATCGTAGCGTACCGCACCATTTGTACCTAACCATGCTATCCACCATCCATGTTGATTTAGAGTCAGATATTTTTCTGCATATAATTTTGCATTATCCAGCGAGTTAGGTAATATCCGCACGGTTATGGATCCGGATCCCGAAGTTGCCGTAACGGTACCGCACGCATTTGATATGGATACGCTTACACTATATGTTCCATCGACCAATCCTTTGATACTAACAATATTGTCTGTTGCAGCAGGAGTCTGCGTAAACTGCAATCCGCTCGAACTTGATAAAGTCCATGAATAAGTTGCGCCTGCAATCGACGGAACGCTCGCTGTTATTGCGGTGTCTCCTCCTATGTATGTACACGTCCGGTCTAATGTTATTGTAGGCGTAGTCAAATCGGATTCTACGGTAATCAACACCGAATTGCTATATGCTGTTTGACTTCCGCTGTTCACTTCTTGACGGTAATACGTATTTGCCGTTAACGTGCCGGGCGTATAATTTGCCAATGTTGCACCGCTAAGGTTCGTCCATGTATTGTTATTCGCACTGCTTTGCCACTGATACATATAAGATCCGGTTGCGCCGCTCGCCGTCGTCTCTGTCGTGAGTTGCGAAGGGCGGGTGTTGGTGCAAATGGTTTGGTCGCTTGATATAACGCCAGCCAAAAGAGGCGCCGCCGGCACAACGTAGGGCGTACCCACCATCTGCGCAAAAGAAAACGATACGGACAAACAGGCGATTGCCATTAGTTTTATTCGTTTATTAAACAGCATATTTTCAAATTTTGGGTTAGAAATTAAAAACCGGGGGATACATAAATATAAGCAATCGTTCCCATTACAATAATCGTGTATAGCGTGTCTTTTCCGCTTACGGTTGCGCTATTATTCAAGAGTTTACAAGTTACGGTTGCGCCTGCGGTGTTTGTAGCGTTGAAAGTAGAAGTGCCGCTGGCAGTTCCTTGCACTGCGAGTGTGTAGGTTGCGCCGTCTTTCAGATTTTGCAATGTAAAATCTCCTGCATTGGCTGTTGTATAAACAAGATTACTTTTTGAAAAATCAATCGTTGCGCTGCTTCCTGCGCTGAAAGCGGCGACATTGGCGCTTGCGCCATCGACTTCAAAACGAGCCGAATTAGCAGTTGGCGACGTATTGCCAACGCTGAATTTGCCCGCACCCTGAAATTGCAGATTGTATGAATTTTGATTGACAATCGTTGATTGCGTTAAATCGCCTCCCAATTGTATCGTATCGACCGACAGAACCAATCCGTTTTCTGCCATAACACTGCTCATTCGTCTCCATTGCGTCCCGTCCCAACTATACAAACCTTTTGCAAAGGGAGCGGTTGTAGTCGCATTATAAACAATCAATCCGGCGTATTTGATTTGAATACTTGGATTGGTTGCATCAGCGCCTTGCAGTATAGGGTCGAGACTACTCATGGCGCTCAGGTTAACACGCGGCAGCATCATGCCGCCGCTCGAATTGGCGTCGTCGGCTGATACATCCGATTGTTTCAATTCTAAAAGGACTCCCTGCAGGGGAGCCGATTGCATTCCAATAGTTACTTGCGAGTGTGCGGATAATGTTATTAAGATGCTAAACAACAATGTAAGCGCTCCAATATTAATACCTCTTTTCATTATTTTTTTATTAAAGTTAGAATTAAATTATCAAATCGTTTTTAAAACGCTACAAAAGTATGATACGAATCTTCATTTAAAATATCATTTTTCGATTTTTATTTTCAAATATTGAGTAAATATTTTTTTATCATGATAAGAATCGTTGATGTCTAAATATGCAAATGTTGATAATTTGGCAATAATAGACACGAGAAAACGAAAATGACTGCATCTATCCCAAAAGACATCCGTTGCCTCAACTTTAGATTTTTTGGGGAGGGGAGGGCGGTTATTTGAAACCTCCAATCGCTTCGCTTCCGCCTTCCAACCCCCAATCGCTTCGCTTCATTGGGGGTTACGAACATTGTATCCTTCGGATAAATTGAATGAACAGACCGCACCCAAGTAAATTGTGGTAGATATGCGACACAAATAAAAGGAAATATAGCGTATTTGAAATTTGGATATTTGATGTTTTGAAAAAAAAAAGTAACTTTGTGCTGGGGTATTTTAAAATAATAATCAAAATGGCAACAACAGTAATAAAAAAAGAGAAAAGTTCAACACGGTATAAAAAAGCCGTATTCCCGAATCAAGTTTTATTGGATTTTATTTCTAATAAGAATAAAAAATCACTGAAGGATTTGAAAGGGAAAATTAGTTTTATGGATTATTATGATTATAAATCAATGCGTTAATAAAAATGATTTTAGTAGATACCTCCATTCTTATTGGCTATTTTAAAGGAACAAAAGGAAATCCCTACGATAAGTTCGATAGTATTATTGACCAAAATATTCCTATTGGCATTTGCAATCAGATATATCAGGAAACATAGCAAGGGGCAAAGGATGAAAAAGAGTTCAACATTTTGAAAGAATACTTGGACACAATGGTTTTCTATGATTTGCTTTACGGGAAAAAATCATACGAAAATGCAGCATGGTTATATTTCAAATGTAGAAAAGCGGGAATAACGCCGCGAAGTACAATTGATTTGATAATTGCTCAAATAGCTATAGATAATAATCTTTTACTATTTCATAATGACAATGACTTTTTCCAAATATCTCAAGTAATTCCAGATTTAATCCTTTTGTAGTATTAATTAACAATGAAATACGTCCTTGGCAAAGCGTCTCGCTTCAACAAGTAGCTCATTCACTCCCAATGAAGCGAAGACCCACAATCCCCCATCAAAGAGATCCCCGCGTCAAGCGCGGGATGGATGACAGGTTCGTGTTCCCAATAAATTATAGCCTCCAGAAAAACATACTCGTTCGGTTCGCGTTAGAGGCAGTGGCATTGCCTTGAATTAAATCCCACTCGGTTATTCCACCGCCCGGCATCAGTCCCATCGTGAAACCGACTTGATCTCCGGCAATTCCGGTGACGGTTATATTAATAGTGTAGGTGGCGGCATGATAGGCGTTCACATCGAATATTACGCCTTCTTTGGTATAAAAGGGCGTTCCGTTTTTTACTGCAGTTAAATAAAAAGAACTGCTCACGTTAGTTTGTGTAGGTATGTTTGTATTTCCATACAGACGGAAAGAAAATGCGTAAGTTCCGTCTTCCGGCAGCGTGACGTAGTTATACTGAGTTCCGTCTTTCGTCCATGTTATGGAGGTATTGGAGTTTGAAGTAATCGGGGTATAGGGAATGCTGCTGCTTGTAGTTCCCACAAGATTATATACAAATGATGAATTATCATGTACCGAAACGACAGGAATCGCTTTACGGATGACGCCTCCCTCTGAAACGCGCAAATTATAGTACATCGGGTTCGCACCGTCAATGGTGTTCGTATCCGACACTAATTTCACATTTTCCATAATAAGCGGATCGATGGAATCGGGGTTTGCAATGTGCATAATCGCTTGCGGACTAATCGTTCCGATACCTAATTTTCCCTGACCGCGATTGAAAATCAAGTTGGAATCGCCCAAATTGATGGTCGTATTTTTCATCAAATCTCCGCCTAAAAGGACAGTATCGCTGCCTGATGCGGATAAACCGTTCATTGCTTTTACGCTCTGCATGGTAGAGGTCGAATTGCTTATCGGATTCCACCGGTTTCCATCCCATTCATATAATCCTTTTTCGAAGGGAGCATTGGGATTTACATTATAAACAATCAAATCGGTATATTGCGCTTTAAGTGTTGCATAATTCGGAACCGTATCATCAAGAATGGGAGAAAGTTTATCGGTGTCGGACAGTAAAACCCGGGCAAACATGATACCGCTCATCGAATTGGCATCACCGTTCGGTTGGTCGGATTGTTTCAAATCCAAAAGGACGCCTTGTAGCGGGGGAGCCTGCACTCCGATGGTTACCTGTGCTTTTGCTGAAAATGTGAAACAGAGCAGCAATCCCCCCACAAGTAGCATCTCTTTACTATTTATCTTATTATAATATTTAGTTTTCATCTTAATTCATAATTTATAATTCATAATTCATAATTAAGAAAGATTACAGCCTCCAATATACCATACTGGTTTTACCGCCGGTGCTATTGGTTAGACCGGGCGCTAAGGTCCATGAAAAATTACCGCTTCTTTGCGAGAAAGACGAAATTTTGAAAAGAATTTGATCTTTTGCTTTTCCCATCACGGTGAGATTAATGGAATAGGAAAGCGCAGTCCAATTGGTATATTGTAATGGCGTATGCATGACTACAATCTCTGCTATATCTACAGGCGGTGTTGTAGTTATATTGCTTCCGTCATTGTTTTTAAAAGCGCTGATATAAAATGAATTTACGTCAGATCCGGTTGGAGTTCCTGTTCCAAGCGCATAATTTCCGTATAAGTTAAAAGAAAATACGTAAGCGCCGTCTTCCGGTAATGTAATATATGGACTATCACTTCCGCCGGCTGAAGGCGTCCATGACAATGTGCTGCCTCCTCCGCCGAGAGCGCCTAATAGAGCGTCATTTCCGGGAGCAATGAGCGTGCTGTCGGTGAGATCATATCCAAACGATTGATTCAGGCTGGCTGTTGACTGCTGAATTTTCCGGACGACCCCTTTTTCTGAAATCTTTAAGTCATAATAATACGTAGTATCCCGCGTGTCCAAAACATTTGAAGCATCGGTTACGAACTTCACATTCTGCAGAATCAACGGATCGATGGAATCGGGGTTTGCGACGTGCAAAATTGCCTGTAAACTATCCGTCCCAATACCTATTTTCCCTTGACCGCGATTGAAAATCAGATTGGAATCACCCAAATTAATGATGGTATTTTTTACCAAATCACCTCCTAACACTACCGTATCAATGCCTAAGGCTGTCAATCCGTTTCTTGCTTTTATGCTTGACAAAGCGGAGGTCAGCGCCATGTTCCATTGCATTCCGTCCCACGTGTATAAGCCTTTGGGGAAGGCGGGATTGACATTATAAACAACTAATCCCGTATAAGTGGGTTTAAGAGCGTCATAGTTAGATTCCGAACCGGTAAGTATAGGCATTAAGCTGTCCATGCTTGTCAGAAAAACACGCGGTAACATCATACCCTTTGTTGAATTATCGTTTCCATCTATTGTTTGCGTTTCCTCTAAGTCCAATAGGGTTCCCCTCAGTGGAGTGGTGTTCAAACCAATAACTACTTGCGAATGTGCGGGGAATAAGTTACACAGAAAAGCACACGAAATAAAGATAACCGTTTTGATATTTCGTCTAATAAATCCTGTCATCATATTGGTAAATTTATTAATAATTTGTAATAAGTTTTGCTTAATTATTTTTGGCGCAAATATATAACTCATACATGATGATTTAAAATTAAATTAAGATTATTAATTTCATATTATGTTACAGAATTTTGCTATAAATTTAATAGTGTCAATAACAAAAAAACAATTTAACGATTAATATCAATAACATATAAACAGAAAAGCGTAAATTTGAATTATCTCTATAATCGTTAAATGTTAAAGAAAATAAATGGATAATAATTGGGGAATGGGATGAGCGGGTTGAACTCCTACAGAGTTCCGGAGGGGCGACTTTCTACCCCTTATAAAAGTTCACTTTTTATTTTTTTAGAATGATTAAGAAAATGTGTGTGGGTTGTTTGTTTTTGGTTGAATAAATGTGTATATTTGCCGTATTATTGGTTTAGAAAATGTGATTATGTATAGAAAGACAATACGGCAACTTGTTGAATGGAAGAATGATAAAGCGCGTAAACCGCTTGTTTTGGAAGGTGCAAGACAAACGGGTAAAACCTATATTTTGCAAGCATTTGGCAAAGAGCATTACCGGAACGTAGCATATCTCAATATGGAAAATGCTTCCGATGAACTGAAGCAGATTTTTGGCGGTTCGATAAATCCGAAGCGAATCGTACAGCAATTGGAAATAATGTTTGGTTTTACAATTAATCCTACCGAAACATTGCTGATTTTCGATGAAGTACAGGAAATCCCGCGTGCGCTTACTTCGCTGAAATACTTTTGTGAAGACGCACCCGATTATCACATTGCTGCTTCAGGTAGTTTGCTCGGTATTTTTCTACACCCCGGCACTTCGTTTCCTGTGGGAAAAGTGGATTTCCTGAAAATGCAACCAATGGATTTTGAGGAATTTCTGATTGCCAACGGCGAACAGCGGCTTGCAGATTTTGCATATAAAAATCCAAATGATTTGACATTTCTTTCCGAAAAACTCTACGATTATTTCAAATATTATCTTATAACAGGTGGAATGCCTGAAGTGGTGCAATCGTGGATTACGGAAAAAAACATTGAAAAAGTAGAAAAAATTCAAGACACAATACTGCAAACCTACATTCGTGATTTTTCAAAGCATGCCAAAGAACCTGAATCCATACGTATTAAGCAAATTTTCGACTCTTTGCCTGAACAATTTGCCAAAAAAAACGATAAATTCTTGTATGGTCTGGTTCGCGAAGGTGCGAGGGCGCGCGAATATGAATTGGCAATCGAATGGTTGCTTGCCGCCGGAATTGTGCGTCGAGTGAATCTTGTGAAATGCGGCGACAAACTACCTTTAAGGGCTTATAGTGAACGCAATTCGTTCAAACTTTATTTCATTGATGTTGGTTTATTCCGTCATTTTGCCAAAATTCCAACATCCGTTGTTCTTGATAAAACGGCTATATTCGACGAATTTAACGGCT
>Ga0123354_10000303_pt1 | contig 45277 bp, 13 predicted proteins | sample TergutLab28metaG_2_FD_97872 | JGI IMG/M metagenome (GOLD analysis project Ga0123354, IMG submission 97872) | Labiotermes labralis P4 segment gut microbial communities from Petit-Saut dam, French Guiana - Lab288 P4 | ecosystem: Host-associated > Arthropoda: Insects > Digestive system > Gut ... | reverse complement strand
TGCTTCTCATGTATCCCTCCCGATGTAAATTTAGTAGTACAGCTTCAAGTTCTTGTATATGTGTTAAAAACGACTGCCACCGGGTGAAAACCCAATTGCAGTTAAATAAATATTATTATTAAATATTATTATTAAATCAAATTTGTAAATGAAGGTGAAATTGAAACTTTCGTGTAACTGTCTTTCGTGGCACAAGAGACGCCTAGCTGTTATACTGATTTAAGACAATACAGAGCAACCAGTTAAATTGTCATGACAACTGACACTTGATTGCTGCACAAATATTAGTGCTGGTAAAAGCGGTGCTCTAATTCGCCTAACTCTTTTAGCCTTATTCTCCTCTTCCGACTCCATAATGGCAGCTTGATCCTTAAATACATCATTGCAAGAATGGGATAATTTCCGGACTTCTATCTTACAAAATCACCAGACTTTAAGACCTACGACCCTTTCGTATGGGTTATGTTGAAGTATACCTGTATGGCTGTAGTGGACATGTGGCCGGGTCCACTCAAGGCAGTTGATCACTGGAGTCTTTTCCGATATGGCGTGTTGTGTGTGGGGTAATGTCAGTGCTGGATATCTGTCGTATCACGGAAGGCGGAGAAGTGGACGTTGACTAACACAGACTATCACTTTCTTCAGTGGTTTGAACATACATAATGATTAACCTTTTGACGCATAACGTCAACTATAGTTGACGTACCACACCGCTAACCTCCAAAGTTTCATTTTATATATTTATTCAACAAATATAGGTACCGAATATTTTAAACATGGTATATACTCTCAGTTTTTTCTCTTCAAAATGCAGTTTGTTTCATAATTCTAACCTATTTGGTTCCTGTATTATTCACATTTTATATACAGGGTGTGCTAAAATTAAAAAAAATAATTCCGGCGCCTAAAGGTTAAGAAAACTTAGCCTGGTAAAACCAAGGAGTGAGATTTCTCGATATCCTCTGTATTTTTGTACACCGGTTAAATCTGTGAGCGCTAAGGTCTAAAGGAATTGCAGTTGTTTGCCAGTCATAAGACATACAGACAGACAGAGGCATATCAGTACAAGAAAGCAGAAATACGTTTTCTTTATGTCTCTAGAAAATAATATTCGGACTATAATATCAAGAAAGAATTGGCTGGCGGAATACATATTGTTGACAAAGAGATAAGAAATGTATACAAATTTTTGTTCAAAGAAACGAAGGAAAATACCACTTGGGTAGGCTTGCTGCGGGCATAATATAACAATTAACTTTAAACACTTTGGAAGTGATAGAGTAAACTGGTTTCTTCTAACCAAGAAGGAGGAGTGCTAGGTGTTCTTGTGAATACGGCAATGATCTTACGCCCTGCATGAAAGGCGAGGGATTTTCTTGACAACCTCTGTCAGCATGAACTTCTTAAGATGAACTGTGCTACGCCAAGTCATTTATGCCATTCTTTACTGCAGTCACAAATGACAACCGTGCCTTGTCGTGTGTCTCGTCTCTTTCTTTGCTTAAGGTCACGCAAAGTGGACAGTCTGACCTTCCCCCACTTTATTGACAGCTTACCTGGTGTAGCTGGACCCTTGTTACACTCAAGATCATGTCCTTGTGCAGCCTCCTCCACGTTACTGTCGCCCGTAACACATCAAAACAAGGACCTTCAGGCTCAGAACACGGAAACAAATATTACTGTCTTCCATCAAGTCACACGTCTTTGCGCCAGTTTAGATCCCAGATGATTCGATACTGTTTGCAGTAGGCCGAGACACTTGCATCTCTCCGCGGGGTATCCATTGCGTGAAAAGAAGGCTTCTTGGTTTAGTGCGATGCTTTTTAATTATATACTTTATTATTTATTTATATATTTATTTATCTTTACATCTGTAGTTTATTTAATGCCTTTGTCAGAATCTCAGGTTAGTCCATTAGAGTTAATAACAAACCGAAAATGATGGGGAAGGAAGTCGTTGTGGCGTAATATGAGACACTATTGCAATGTATTTCCGGACGGAACTGTCGCTCGCTGTATGGAATTTGTTTTCCTAGTGACTGTGAATGATGCTTACAGAAGGATGGTGAGTGGGTAGGTTAGTCAGTTTCAACGCTTTTTTTACTAATAGCTTAAAAATCGAACTGACACAAATTTCCCATTGAATCATTGACACACAATTTAAAATTCTTAATTGAATTTTTGAAATTATTGTTGCTGAGGAAAGATGAGATAATATTTCAGACCACTAGTGATAGATTTTTTTCTTAATTTTCTCTGTATTTCCTGTTGCTTAGTTGATATATTTAAAAGAATTTTTGATACGCTTTTCGAAGTGTTCAATTTTCAGCAGCATACAAAGCTATGCTCCGCATGTAGCACTTTACTAGTTTCTTCCTCAAATATGAGTCTAAGTCACTGGTGAAAAGAGGGAAGGGAGACAAGGAAAACTCTTTTAAACACATTTCCTCTTGAATTCTCTTTTCGAGGCAACTACACAAAAGTAAGCCAAGGTACCACATCTGTCACGCTATGCACAGGTTTACTGACAAGTAAAGCTTCATTACTTCACAGTCAGTAACTGCATGTTGAACCGGAAATCCTAATAGTAACAAGTAAAGGAAACCTGTAGGCCTACCTTATAAGTATGTATCCACATATGAGCTGGAATAATGTAGTTGGCATAGTGACTATGTCCAAGAATCGTGGTTCGATTCCCGATAGGGCCAACAGATTTGTTTCTTTTTCATTTGTCCACACCGGGTCTGGGTCCTACCCGGGCGGGTAACTTCGACCAGTTCTCCGTCTGTAAAGAGGTAGGGGCGTGAAGGTGGACAGTCACACCTGTATAGCTCGGAAGTTAAGAACGCGTGAAGTGTGACTCTCGGCCATAAGTTTTTCTGTTGTTCACAGGAGCAGCTTTATATTTACCATGCGAATATAGGCCTATGTGTCTGTCCATCCATACACGTTTATTGTTTGTTGCGCAGTAAATCGGAAAGTGTGACAAAAAGAGACTGAGAACCTGTAACTGGTGAAACACTAAAAACTCTTACAGATATATGCTGGCTGTTGACAATTTCAGGATTTGCTCATGAACCTTAATTCTTTGTAGAATAGTAGATCAAGTTCATTTGTATGGCATAGGCAGTGCATGTTTATGGAAGGGAAAATTAGTGGAAATTAGACGAGCAGCATTGCAGAGCATGTTGTGTGTTGTAATCTCTGGTAGCTCGTGAAATCGGGGAAGGACAGCTGCAGACAATGAAGTGACCTAAGAGATACCCTCGAAAATTCCATCACCCCTTGATCACTTGATGTAGTATGGACCTATTTTTTTTCAAGGTTTCTGCATAAGATAGGATCTACAATTACCACGCTGCGTCTTAAAAACCTGATTCACTGCTGCTACTTACGTGACTTTGCCATAATCACGTTTCGCGAATGTTGTGTTAGCTTCAGGTTCGGTGCAACCGTTTTTTTTTCAGGTTTCTGCTGGCCATTAGACGTGACATTCTTTACTTGCTCTTTGAGGCCTGAAATTCTTCCAAGCAATACGTAAAAAGTCAGCTGGTTCTCTGTCAACAAAATAAGCCTGCCTTATAAAGGACCCACTGTTTCATGCTGTAGAGGTAAATAATCGCCGATATTGTGGCAGTCAAACGAACAAAATACATGTACTGTGTAGGTGAAAGGTGAAATTTAAATGTTATTGGGAATGATGTATGAACCGCACGTACATAGTTATTGTGTTTTAAAGATTGGAAGCATAGCGTAATAGCAAGCCTAAAAGATATAATAAAGTTAGTTATTTCGTACATTATGGTTAAATTGTTTCTTATGAGACCAAACAAAAGACCTTGCGACGTAAACACTATTACAGACTTTCATTGCTCGCGCTTCTTTTGGCAAATAATTTTGCCTCACATAGGGATTTACATTTATATGTTCAATATTACCTGAAAAATCCATATGTTATATGTGCAATACTGTTATATTGTTCATACATATAACATTTCTGTATGTACATATATACGTATATCTGCATATATATATATATATGTCACCTTGCACATTGATCAGACCAGTGCTGGCATACAGTTCTGAAACATGCGTATTATCAAAATCTGACGAAGCTATTTTAGGTGTTTTTGAAAGGAAAATTTTGAGAGCCATTTTTGGACCTACAAATGACAACGGAGAATGGAGAATAAAATACAACAATGAGTTATATACATTGTACAAGGAAAGTGATATAGTAACATACATTAAAATTAATCAATTAAAATGGCAGGACATGTTATTCTTATGGAGGAACAGAGCCCTACAAGAAGAGTTCTCGTTGCAGTGGTAGAAGGAAGAAGACAAAGGGGCGGGCCGAAACTAAGTTGGGAAGATGGAAGATGAGAGAAAGTTGGGGGAGAGAAATTGGAGGAATGCTGCAAGGAATAGGGACAGCTGGCAGAAGCTTCTGAATAAGGCCTTGGCTCAAAAGGGGCTGTTGTGCCAATGATGATGATGACGATATGTCACCTTGCACTTTGAAGCTAGCTGCAGAATGGTACATGTAATGAGTATCACTGTTGTAATCTGTTGTATTTTAATAAGATTTAAAATTGGTGCGTGGAAACCATGAGGATGGCAAAAGTATTTGTCGAAACAGGTGGAAGTGACGAAAGATTGCAATGATGTGTGTGTGTCACATGTGTAATTGTTTGCTTTATAAATGAATGATGAAAAAGTTAAAAAAATTTTCCCGTCCAGGCCACCTACTCGTTAGGGTAACTGGAGATGTAATTCTAAATTATCTTCACTTAGTAAGATAAACATGAGTGGTCACACTTACGGTCAGATCTCTTAACCAGTTACGCACTGACTAGAAAGGTGATGTGCCACAGAGCAATTCTGGAAACTTTCGAGAAGGGAATTTTTCTCCTAACGGGGGATTGTAGTTTATTGCCTTCCTCTACCAGGTCGCAGCATATTCACGTACGGTATGTGCATAAAACACAAAAACTCCAAACTCCGGGGACCAATAACGAGCAGAATTTCGAAGCACTAATTTTATATGTTTTTGGTTGGGATAAATACAATTCTCGACTGGGCAAACACGTAACACGGTTGAGGACTTACGTGATTTTCTTCAGTCACATATTAAGTTGGTGTAACTGGGACGTTATGTAATTATTTAAATCTGGGAGGAAGAAGCATTGATTACCAACCATCTTCCTAATATTTTGATTGAATTTTCTTTGTAGGATTCATCAATCGTCTCTAATCTTGGAATACGCTACGAACGCCTTTTCCATATTCCCTTCATTTATTCGTTATATAATAATAAAATTGGGTCCGGTAGCTCAGTCGGTATAGCGACTGATTACGGGCTGGACGGTCCGGGATCGAATCCCGGTGCGGACGAGTTTTTCCGTCCGTCTAGACCGGCCCTGGGGCCCACCCAGCTTCATGTACAATGGGTACCGCGTCTTTCCCGGGAGTAAAGTGCGGCCGGGGCGTGCTGCTGACCACTCACCCCCTTCTAGTGCCGCGGTCATGGAAGAATAGAGCTATACCTCTACCCACCCTCTGGGCCACACCGGACCTGTAACGGAATCCCTTTACCTCTAATAATAAAATTACAGACTGCTAACTAAACCAGATTCGGTCAACAATTCATTAACGTCGCACAGTCAAGCACCTGTTTCTCCCAATACAGTTTGAAATAGAAGTACTGTATAGCTCTTCTTCACTTAGAGTATTTCTTTACTCATTAGCTAGTCATGAGCTAATAACCTGTACAGCACATCCCTGTCAAACACTCTCTCATCCTGTGGCCATCCCCTACTGTGCCACAGTAATTCGTGTTAATTCATGTAGAGAACCTAACTTCTACAGCTTTGAAATTACTGTTCATCAAATTAATATTTCTACATTCAGTTCCAACACTAAAGAACGCACAATGTATCTTTCCATGCTTTATTGGGGTGGGGGGGGGGGGGGGGGGAAGTCGCTGTACACATAAGTATATTACGTGGGTTACTTGCAGAGATTTTGATGTTCAGATACATGTTACAAGTTGATACCACACGCTTACAAGTTTAAGAGCCTTCCCACGCTTCTACGTAAGTTGCAACAATTGGTATTTGAATACTTCAAGAGAATGTTTATTTATTCTAAAGAAAGGCATCTCTTATTCCATATTTTAAATTGAATTCTTCTTAAAGAATGGAGCACTGATGGTGGACAATGCACCTCACGCAACGCTCTGCGTGACATGATCCATGGTCATATCTCCTTATTATCTCTGGTGGATGCTACCTCTTCATGTCTGCCAGGTCCTTTCTTTTTAATTCTACTCTCCTGCCTAATCTCAAACTACAAATATCTTTCCTTCATCTGCTTACGGATCAGACACACAGGCACATACAGCATTTTAACTGAAACTGTAATTCTAGGAATGCCACCTTCAATTCCTACATCATCGAATCGCCAAATCGGTGTGACAGAACCGCTTTTGCTTTATGCGTGAAAATAATTCGGTCAAGCATTTTAGGTACTGACTAACTCAATGGAGCAGAGTCCTTTCTGAGATGCTAATAGGCCTGCTGGAAGTCAAGAATTTTCCCGAAGTTTATGGAATCTGAAATTTCGTTACCACATTCACAAGCGTCAGCCACCTGTCCCTATCCTGAGCCAGATCAATCCAGTCCATGCCTACCCATCCTACATTTTGAAGGTTCAATTTAATATTTCCTATATATCTATCCCTAGATATTCCAAGTGGCTTCTTTCACTGAAGTCTCTCTGCCAAAACCCTGTATGCACCTCTATTGTCTTCCGTACTTGCCACATGCCCCGTCCATCTCATTCTTCTTGATTTTAACACCAGAATAATATTTGGTGAGTAGTTGAGTTCAGGAAGCTCCTCGTTATGTAGTCTTCACTCGCCTTTTACTACGTTCCTCTTGGGTGAAAGGGTGTGTACCTCTTCTTTTAAATATTATTCTTCTGGAAAGTAGCGTGTTCCGGTCTAGGAAGGGCCACAGCTGCATCTAATGTTTAATTGTGCCTCACCATTTTTAAATTTAATGTGTTCCTTACCCATGCATTAAATTATAAAATGTAGCAAACCAACGAATGAATGCACTTTGGTGAAACCTATTTTATTACACACTCCTTATCACCAAATTTTTTCACTCGCGCTCACTACCTTCATCAGGGTGTCTTAAAGAATATTAATCTTTTGGCGCCGGAATTATTTTTTTTTTAATTTTAGCACACACTGTATATAAAATGTGAATAATACATGAACCAAATAAGTTAGAATTATGAAACAAACTGCATTTTGAAGAGGAAAACACGGAGAGTATATATCATGTTTAAAATATTCAGTACCTATATTTGTTGAATAAATATATAAAATGAAACTTTATAGGTTAGCGGTGCGGACGACCACTACAGTCGACATTAGGCGTCAAAAGATTAATAAAAGAGTGTTTATTTTACTTGTTATTAGTATTCTTTGAGACACCCTGATGATGGTCGCAAGTACGTACGAAAGATTTTGTGATTAGTAATGTGTAGTACAATAGGTTTTACCAAAGTGCATTCGTTGGTTTACTATACATTGTTGTGACTAAACATATTCTGTCTCTTTTTTTCTTCCACTTTTCGACTAGTTTCAGCTAGCTATAGGAGGATAATAAAATTTATTCTTAGATAAGGAGGGAGGAACTGTTATTAATATGTCTAAAAGGGGATGTGTAAGTGCATTGTGCTATGACCATTACGAACCACCACACTCCCTCCTATGGAGGGAGTGTGGTGGTTCGTAATGGTCATAGCATAATGTAATGGTTTCTGGTAAGTTGCTTTGCACTTGCGGAGGTGAAGTCAGGAACCCCGTGTCCAACGACACGTCGTAAAGTCCAAGATTAGGCGAATCCTTGAATTCACCGCTCTGAAAAATATCAAAAAGAAAATCTGGCACAAAATATCTGGCTGACATGGCTGACAAACCATCTGTCAGTAGAGTAAGTCATAGCTACTTCGGCCTCTGACAGGTTGTCATTTCTGTCAAACTGTATACAGCCAGACTGGTTGTTGTTGCCAGGGTCAACGGGTGTTGGGTCCGTACAGGAAGTTCTATTGTTATCTAACGGAAAAACCCTTGCTTAGTTAGCTGCAAGGAATTCGACCAAGTTCGAGGCCCTCCCTAACGTCTCGTGACGTGCCATTTTTGGTCAGGAGTCGTTATACTTCCTCACAGATATTAATGTGGGAGTCCACATTTGCCGGCTGTTCGCGAGTTTTGCAGATACTCTCTGCATATGGAGACCTACTCCTCTAAACGCATCCTGATGACGCACAATGGTGTGATGTCAAGGAACCCACACAAAATCTTCAGAAATCCTGAATGGAATAGACACAGGCGAATATGGAAATGTTGTAGTAATATAAATGTTTATAGAAATTCAGTAAAAAGGCCAGGAATATTTTAGTTTTGCTCTGTATGTGCCAAATGTTTAATGAAATTTCTGGGTCCATAAAGGCAGCGGAATTTCTTCATTGGCTCGTCTTGAAGTCTGATCCATTTTGTTTAGCTATCTGAGGGACATCCTTCATGTTTAGCGGCAAGGTTTGGTCAAACTGAAACACAAATCATTACGATCGGGCAATTGACTTCGAGTAGCTTAGAAAATGCATGTTTAATTACAGTCATTCCAGCTTCTTAGTGACCCATACCTTTAAAATTACGTGCTTTTTATTTCTAACAGTACTAATCTGCGAAGCACTTGAAGACTGAAATTAATCTATATTATATTTAACGATTCACTTCCCACTTCACAGAAGAAGAGTGCATTTTAATTAACAACTAGTTATGGCTGTTTAAGAAGACAGCCGATGTTCTTTGTGAGAATCACGAAAAATACGTAGGCCTATAATTTCTGTGTGAGCAAACTGCAGATATTAATTATTATATTATAACATTAAAGTAGATGGTATATGGGAGCTATTACTGTGCTTTGGTAGTGTAACGAGCGTACGAATGAGCTTTGGAATGTGAAATGCTAGTGATTAGGCAGGCAGATGGTCACCGTCCTACTTTTCCCGCAAAGAATGAAGAGGACACGTCCGCAGTGATATGAAAGCTGCGTCGTTCTTCCTGTTGTGACCCTTGATGACCCCGCAACCTGCCGTCAAATGGAGGACACTCCGGCATTCGCGCAGTATCCACCTGGCGGAGTATTTAGCCCAGGACGTGAATCCTTTACTGAGGCGTGCAATAAGTATTTGAAGAAAATTGGATTAGCTCTAACTATCAAATTAAACTTGAAGTCCTCGATGGAAAAGGACGTATAAAATAAGTCCTAGTTAAATAAAAATCAAACATTTAATTAATTTGGGCCTTTTTTGCTTAAGACTTAAGTAGTTAGGTGAACAGAATTCTATCACCGACAGGGACAGTAATTTTGTTCCCGATTACCACGGTGCTCATGTCGGCTGCACAGCATAAACCATATGGAAAATAAGCGCATAGTTCCACACGATTCAGGCGTCTTCGCAACATTACGAAAAGCGCCTATTAGCTTCGTCATGTTTATCTCTCCGTCTGTCAGTCCCTCTGTCCGTCCGCCCGCATAGAACAACTCTGCTCCCACTGGACGGATTTCCATTACATTTGACGTGTGAGGTTTCTTCGAAAATCAGTAGAGAAAATTCAAGTTTCATTAAAATTTGACAAGAAAAAACGGGTAATTATATGAAGATCAATTAACTTTTTTATCATATCTCGCTCTTTTCTTCATAGAATGAGAAATATTTCAGAGAGACCTTATAGAGAAAGTCAAAACCTACATTTTGTATTAATTTTTTTTTCGAAAATCGTGTCGTTTATGAGATAAAGTGAAAAGTATTGTAGATCTGGACAGGTCACATACGACAATATGGCGCATGCGCATTGCATTCTGGGTACATAAAGCTAAAAATACACACTCAGAATATGTAATATTTATTACTTTTCCACTCCAGCAATGGTTGCACGATTGCGCCTCCGTCTTTCGTTATACGTACGTACATTGCCATTCTTGTTAACTTAGATAACAGACGTGGGCGATTATGATGCCTCAAGATTTGGTCCCTTTACCCCCGGCATGCGTTGGTGAAGGCTAATTGAGCCGTAGAGGCACTCTGGAAATAACAGTGGCAAAGAGAAGTATCTCTCTTCTGGCCAGAAATTTAAGAGAATCCCTGATATGGTAGATTTGCGAGGAGGAAACTGCGACCCTTCCACCTTTAAAAAGAGGCCCTTTTCTAACTTCAGAAACGGGAAACGAGGGGTACAAATTTCAGCAAATAATTATTTTGTCCTCAGTCATAAAATAATATTAATTTAACATTACAGTCGATTACGGATAATGCCACATATTATTCATTACTTAGTTTGTCTTGCGACACGTCCATGGCCTCTTCCTCAGCGAGTCCTCCTCAGTGCGATCTAGTGCTTCCTCTAAAAAGTTAATATCTCACCTTTTCCTTAACATCTTCCTATAGCTGCTTAAGTTTTCCTACTTTTATCCTCCGATCTGTCTTTCCTTCAAAAGCTCTTTTCAGAAAGCAGTTCCTACACATGATTTTTTTCCAATCCAGTTAGCTTTCCTTGGTTTGTTTGTATGTAGGACATCATTTTATTTCTTGGTTATACGTAATACATTTTCATTTTTCATACAGTGGGGTCCAAAAGATCTTCAGCATCCTTCTCCAGCTCCTGTTTTCAAAACTTCCAAGTATGTCTGATCTATTTTCCGACGTGTCCAAGTTTTGGCACTATACAAAGGAATGCTCCAAACTGTAACATTTCACTAGTTTCTTCCTGAAATCAGAGTCCAATCTGGTGGGGAAAAGAGCTTTTCTAGTTGAATTCCGTTTTTGCCATGACAAATCTGAGTCTAATTTCACGTGTGAATCTTGCATTACTTACCAGACTAACGTAGTTGAAATAATCCAAACTCTTCATTTGTGTTTCACCTATAATTACCCGTAATGGGGGAGTGTTTGTTTTAATATTCTCATTGTTTCAGTTTTGTTCACGTTCATTTCCATTCCATAACGTCTGACAACTTCAACTGGCCTACAGATCATTTCATGTAGGACCGTTTATACCTTAGCTAGTAGCACAAGCTCATCTGTTTATTTAATAGAGCGAATTATTTGTCTTTCTATACATTTTGAAATTTGCAAACACTCTCAAGACCTTTCATGGTAAGTTATTCGCTGTATAATTTGAATAAAATAGGCGACAAACGGCAGCCTAGTCTTACTCCTCTTCCAGGCTTTACATTACTTATCTCCCTTCGGTCCAGTCGCAACAGAACACTCTGTTCTGTGTAGATTTGTTGTTGATCTTTTTTTGGCACAAGACAATATCGTGTTCTTTAGAATATGCAACATCTTGGTCCAGTTTAGACGGTCAGATACTAACTCCCCGTCGATGAAGCAAGCACACCCTTTATCAGTGCTCAAAGTTCGTTTCGGCTTTAGTCTCAGCGTTTCAATAGTATCTCCAGTTCCTTTTCCTCCTGTAAATCGAACTCCAAGTACGTCCTCACATTCTTTATACTTTTTTATAGTTATTCTCGCCACAACCTTTGCTGTATGTGCGGTGGTTTCTGTGTTTTGTTGCTTTTCGCTTCCCATTTCAAGAAATCGTTGTAACTTCAATAAAATCCTGAAGCTGCACTCCAGTTTCGCGTATGTTTTTGATCGGGTCTGTCGTTAAAAAACATATTCTACCAAGGACACGAGTACCTCTGCTGATATTCCTCTGGCATTCTTGTCCCTCATCTCCTTGACAATTTTCACAATTCCCTGCGCAATGTGTAAGGAACTTTATGGCCTCTATTTACTTCGTCTTCTGGTTCGACAGCCAGAAGTTCGTGTCGGTTAGCTCAACCGTAGATTTCCGTACAACAACACTACAAACTTTTCAGTATTTACTTCTAATTTGTTTTATATTCCCTTGGGAGTGCTAGGTGCTAGAGTTTCGAACCCCACAATTTTCTTTCCAACCCAGTTCTTCAGTCTTCATGTACGTTAAATCATAATTTCATATCCTTTAAAACTGCGCTCCTTCTCTATGGGGAAAATATATTTATGGACCTACGTTACGACATAGGTAATATTTTTATAATAACTTCATAACTTAAAAATAACATTCGCGGTTCATACTCGGGCCGCAGACCGTAATTTTCGTATCAAGTTGTCGACTTGTAAGATCAGATTCCTTTATTTATCACAAAAAATTCACGACTCAGGAAGAGAGTGTACTGAATATTGAACTGGTGTACATTATTCGTAAAAACCATTGTTCTGCACGATTTTCACACTTTCAAGTCCCACTGGAGGTGCTTCCGTAAACGCATATAGTCTTCATGCAAAGTGTCCTTTATATTATCGGATTTTAACAAAAAATGGAATGTTTTCACAAATTTCAACAGACGTCTGTAATATCACTCGTAACAAAAATCATTGCAAATGTTGGCCACATTTTTCTTACGCGGACAGTAAAAAAAGTGCGAAAATAACAGGTGCAACTTGGCAACATTTCTTTTCGAAAGTACCAGACATTCTTCCTCTCACGTGTTCTTCGTCTGACTCTGAACCATGATGTGTTTAGTTGCTTGTTTTTATTTGATTGGCATTACTCTAGAAAGTTTTCAAATCAGGAAAAATATCCACAAATACTTAATCATTCAAAACACAGTAATAATGTTTACACTTCTGTTGTAATATTCGTAAACTTTTTATTAAGTCTACGCAGTAAAATTATGTGTTTAAAATAATTATCTGAATAGAGTGGGATAATTTTTCTTGAAAGACGCAACTGGTTGGTGTTAGTATTAGAGAAGCAGTGTGTTTCTTATGATGTTGAAAATTATTTTTAATATTATTTAAATTGAAATGCATCTACAGGGGTTAGAAACCATTTCGCTTCTTAAAGAGACATTACTAACACCTTTCAATGCTGGCTTCTACGTTTTTGCGTCTTACTTAGGATTATAGCTTTTCTTTTCTTTCTTCAGTGAAAGCATTTTACATAGACTCTAAAATAGACGGTCTGCTTTAAGAGTTATTAATCATTCCATCACATCTCGACACGGGAAGCTATAGGAGCTACTTCAGTGTCAGTTCTTATTTTGCTACATGTAGGCAATCAGGTTCAGCAGCAGGTAGCAGCAGGTAGGAAATTCATTTACTGCCTTGGACCTTCTTGTTAAAGGTAGTATTAGGTTAAATGTATGGTACATTTACATTGGTTTTACTTTCTCGGCACTCCGAATAAATTGGATTCGTATGAAACGGTAAAAATTCATTATTAGAAGGTGTAATTGAAACGTTTTTTTATTAGCACAGTTTATTTCATTCGATTTCATTTTGGTTTGTACTACAAACGGTTCTATGATAGCGAGATAATAAAAATATCGGTCGAGAAAGTGAGTTGAATCATACGGCGGTTTATGTAAATGGGCCAAGAGTTTTAGAGTTTATGTTACGGGATACAGAAACATTGTTAAGAAATTGACAGATACTGTACTTCCGAATTTTAAACTCATGTTTCCGTGCATCACAATTCAATGTTGATAAAAATCCAACCAGATGCAACAGTATACAGATATTTATTCACTGCAAAGTCACTCTACATGTTTTGGGTGTCACAGCATTCATCATCAAGGGTACTAAAAACTGTAACCGCAACCTCCGGTACAGGTACAACTACTTCCCTCCAACGTGACCCGATCGGGCCACGTTGGAGGGAAGTAGCTGTACCAGACCTATAAGGAAATTAAAGAGAGTTTAAAATAATATTTTAACCTGCACTTACCAACACACCATTTCGTGATTGGCAGAATAAAAAAATAGGAACTTTAGGGACGTACTCTTTATAATTGTATTCACAGACATTACTTCATTAAGACGATTTTATTGCTTCTACTTGGATTTACGGGTTCGACCACACCCCAAGTAGAACCGTCTACCTAGCTGAAGTTCCTCGCTTTACAAATGTCACTATATTGCTTACAGAGTTGTAGCTCATAATTCAGACATAAACGACCTTATTGAAATGTGTTACTTCGCAGTCTAATATACTGAGTCTGAAGCTAACGATGTAGATTCTACAGCAAACGTTGCACAGCGACAAGTACATTGTGAGCAAAAGCTTTGAAAAGAGGCCTTCATCATTATGAAGGTACTAACCAAGCATCGGCTCAGAGAATCCATCAGAAAACTGGAAACTCCATGAAATGATATCGATTACCGGTAGATCTACGACGAAAAAGAAACGCGATTGAATGTAGCCAAGGTGAAAAATTTCTTTTAATTTACGATTATGTTACATGGTTCGAAGAGAAGAAAGGTGGCTTTGTTTTGTTAAAGGAAAGAGGAACGGCACTGACTGCACATGCTGAAGCAGAGGAAAGAGGAAAACAGTAGGTGGTTTTCCGACTGTTTGTCATGTGTCGTGATTAACCTGGTAACAATATATGCTAATTTCACATTGTGTGCGGAAGGGTAATAGCTGGATTTGTAGTCTCCTGTGATTTACAACAATGGGGGTAGCTGAACGGCTCCTTCTGTTAATTTGTGATGCGTCCTGAAAGATTCAGCCCTTTAATATACTTTTGATTCTTCCATGTGCTATAAAAGGTTCCTTGAATCTGAAGCTCTGACACTACAAATCGCTTTTTGGAAATATTACAAATAATTCTGCAAAATTTTACACCCTAAATAATGTAATTATAACCTACTTGAAGAGTTATTTACATAAAGCATTTCGTCCACTTTCTTGTCTTGTGTATTAAGAGCAAATTTTTTCAGCAGAATTGGAATAATTGTTTTACTGAATCTTTCAGAGTGAGTTGACCTGTTCGCGGGGCTAAGTGTTTTGGGACGTGACGTTGGGTGCTTTGATGGATAGGTAACTTTAGGGAGGGATCTAATATTCAGGATAGAAGAGGAAACTTGTAAGCAGCTGTTTAGCCCGGAACGCTAATAGCTTTCCACCAGACCACTCTTCTTTCCATCACAGAAGACCGTGTCCTGCAGGACTATAGATATATGTATACGATTTGCCTATTTAATTTTTCGACAAACTTTAATAGATGTAAGGTAGGAAAAGGTAAATTTCATTCTAGAACAGGCCGCGATGGCCCAGAAGAGGAGCAGATTTACAGCTCTATTTTTCTTTTTAACCTCGACGCTAGATGGTGTTGAGTTGTCCGCTCCACACCCCGGTTGCTTTGGACCCGGGAAGGAGAACAGATACCCATTGTACTGAAGACTGGCTGGGCGCAACAGCCGGTCTTGACGGGTGTGGAAAATCTCTCCTCCACCGGGATTCGATCTCCGGACCGTAAACCGCATAGCGAGTCGTTATACCAGCGACGCTATCCCGGCCCCAAACATGTGCACTAAGCAAATGTTGTCGAATTAAAAAATTTAGGATCATTTTGTCTCATCAGAATGAATCATAAAACGGAAAAAATACGGTAAATGAATTTTATAACCAACAGCTTCTAGATATTGCGTTAAACACAAGGACCTTAATTATTTATATTTTATTAATGTTCAAGGAGAACCATTCAGTGCATTTGTTTCTCTTTTCCTTGGAGACTGAATTTAATGAGTAAGAATTATTGAGTATATGTCCCTTAATTTTGGCTTTTGGGGTGATGACGGCTTAGATTGTAAACGGTTGTTATAGACAAACTTATTTTAAGGAAAGTTTAGGCAATGTCCGCATAACGCAGTATTGCGGCGCTTGCGCGTTATGTCTCTACTTCCTCGCCTATTCTAAGAGCCTGATACAATTTAACTCCAAAATTGCGCTTTTATGGTGATTTAAAGCCCCCGGTCTTCATGTAATGCGTCCGACATTTTCTCCGACTTAAAACAAATGTTAATTTTCTCAACATATTTTTACAGAATTCTCCAATATAAAATGCCACGAAAATCCGCCGAGAGGTGAGGTATTAAGAACATTTAAAGGCTGAGCTAGAATACATCGTACTGAAAATTTAGACGATTAGAAATACCTGAAAATAGAGTCGGTACACAATGAAGTAGATGAAAACATACAAAACTGGATAAACGATTTAAGTAGAATTACGTGGCCAGAAACCGAAATATATACTGCAGTGAAAACCGAAAAGGCGCCGAGATCGCAGCAGGTTTTGAGACATAAACGAGAGTGTGTAGTGAGAAGAGGTTTGATTGTCTACACCGTGAAATGGGGGAGGGAAAGGGGAGGTGGAGGGTTTCTCAGGGTCCGTCTTCGTAGAATCGGTGTAAGAAGGGCTTTATTGAGCTTTAAATTTTGTAATATTTTTGTAAATGCTATCGTATCTCTTTTAGAAACGAAATTTTATGAATAAAGGGGGAAAAACATGATTAAAGTAATGTCCTTATGCTTAATTAGACACGAAGAAGAAATATGTGGATGTAAAATAAAGCCCCGAGCATCTTAACCTCGTCAGTAGATGGAGATAACTGGTCAGCTTTATTACCCCACAGCTTTACTCAAGGACATTTTAGGTAGCAACAGTGTAGATGATACGAACAAGACGGTAGAGAGATAAATCTGCTAGTTTGCTTAGAGTCAAACCCAGAATTTGCAGCCATTACCTGAGATGTTCTGTGCAATCTCATACACACAAGGAATATTAAGAAATGTATATAGGTATTAAACATTTTACAGGACAGGTGTAGTCTCGACGTCTGTGCCATTTACAAATGCTACATTTCGTCAACAGAGTGTCATTTTTTGTTTATGGTTCTTACACTCGGTATCAATTATTTCCCTAAAGAGCTTTCTCTGACATAGTGAAGAAAAATGTCTTTTTTGCGAGATACGAAATGAAATTTTGCGTAACACTTAAATGAATTTCACTCGTCAAGAGGTTCAGTTAACGGTGTCGTAATTATTTAGAAGGCCTACAACAAAGCTAGGTAGAGAGCTTTTACAGAACTCTTTCCTCGATTTTTCCTTGAAAAACTGGATTGCATTGCAGCTGAATGTATATCCTCGAGCACGTAGGTCTAGTTTCGGGAAGAGTGTACAGTACTCTTAGAGAGTATTGTTCACTCTTCGAGAGCTGAAACTTAAGATTTAATTCCCTTGCTTTTGACACTGTATATTACAATCGGCATGTACCAATGTTTCAGAAAGCTCTTCTGTCTCAGTCTACAGAATATATTATTATATGCATCAGTAATAGTTCTGGAGGTTATAGCGAATGCTTGTCATGAATCTACGTCTTCCAACTAAACAGCAGATACAAGCCCCCCCCCCCCCCCCCAAAAAAAAACGACCAAAAAAAACACACCAAAAAACGGGAGAAAATTTTTTAAAAAGAAAAGCCCTCTTTTTTAATTTTTTTTTTTTTTTTGGCAAAAAATAAAAACCAAAAACAACCCCCCCCCCCCCCAAAAAAAAAGTGCGCTACAATAATCCTCCAAAAATTTGGGGAAAATTCTTGCAGAAGAACTGCGTCCTATTACATATTATTGCTTACTGTAGGCCAAGAATGTAACTAATTATGTTTTTGTAAATTTTACACCAATACGATACCCAGTACCTGGACGAATAAGGACGTAGAAGCCGAGACAGTACGATGAAATGTTTACTGTAGAGTCCAACACTCGACAACCCTCAATATCAACATCAAAATCCTAGATATCCTTGACAGGGGTTTCTGACAAGACGAACAGCTGACGTGTAGCGTACTAATTTGTACAACCTTGTATTATTTCTTGCTGAGATTTCTTCCGTTCTCAGTCTAGTGCCCAACCCGCTCAGAAACGAGAATAATTTGTATCTACATTTCTCCTTTCTCTTACCGAAATTTTCTGCTTTATTAAATGTTAATGAGGTAGCTGTATCCTTCATCGGAAGACGAGGCTGATTAGTAGGACACGCAGTGAGAATTTGTTGAGAATTTAGCCGATATGATATAGTAAGCTTATTATAAAATAACGTACAACGTTTTTATGAAAATTCATTGTTACAGAAGTTATCACAAGGAATAAAAATGATATCCATTCACAGATTCTAAGCCTTTCATATTTTCAGAAAGTGGACGTGGTGATATCAGATACGTCAACAATGTAACCCCACAGCCAATGTGAAGAAGGAAGGAGTAATTAGGAAGTAGCAATTATAAGTTACGTGAATGTAACCTTCAATTTCTAGGGTGACGAATTTTTAGTGTTTAAAAATTAAACTTAATTGTCTTAAAGGTTTTTGCATTCATATAGTGCAAAGGAAGAGTACAAATTATTTGTCGTATGATATATATATATAGGAAGGCGGTGCAACTTTTAACTTAACGTACTTCGAGTTGAACGCGTCTTTTTGTTTATTTTATGAATAATTCCAAATCCAGTAGTCAAGGCTCGATGAATATCGCAAAAATATGCAGCTAAGAAGACAGTCCTAAGTGTAGATAAATTTGGTTTGCAGTTCAAAATGTTTGTTTAATATTCATTTAATCCAAAATAATGTATCCTTAGTCCACCACTTATCTGAATCATGTCACAGGTAATTGGCAGGCTGAACATGTGGGGATATTGCAGCTAAGCAGACAGTTTTATTTCTTACATCTACCGGATGCATTTAGAATGTTGCATTGTCACACTGATCGCGACGTGATTCCATTGTTGATTTGTATTTCTCTATGCGGTACGACGACGACGACGACGACGACGACGACCACCATCACCATCACCACCACCACCACCACCACCATCACCACCACCACTACCACCACCACCACCACCATCAACATCCCTTGTAAGCCACTGGCAACATTAAGCACCGTATGTCTGCAACAAATGTTTGTGTTTCAGATTGAAATATGGTATTTAAGCAACACTATAAATTGCTTGCCACATGTAATGAAATCAATGAAACACAGCAAGAACACGTTTTGTTTTGAGTGTTGACATTCCCTCAAGTATTTTAACCCTGCATTACCAAGCGGTATTGCTGATGTATAGTATGCTCCATAAGCTGACTGCAAACAAGTGTAATACAGGTTACTGTTTTCTGGGAGAAGGAACGTTCGTTTATTTAGGAGGTGCTCAAGTGCAGACCGCTCGTCCTTGTGTTAAGTGTAGAGCGAAAATGGGGGCTTTTGTGGTAAGAATACAGCTTGAGAAAAGGGCTGTGGAATTTTGGTTTTCTGGTTCACGGAAAATGCAGAATTTCGGAAATTAATTTTCTCTAAGGAGCAAGGGGCATTAATCGTGAGCGATGCAAATTGTGAATCACAGCGCATAAATAGATTCAAAAATTTGTTTTCAACCTCAAAGAAAATATGCCACAACTTCATCACGAAAATAAACCTGTTAAGAGTGTTCAAGAAATAATCTTGATTTATTCAGAGTCTTACTAAACAAATTCACATATTGAGTTTGCAAAATACATGAGCTTGTAGTGTTAAGGGAGATCTTATAACAATTAGCCTGTAGTGTGTCTTAGATGGTTAAGTCATTCTTCATGGGTTATGCGTTACGTGCTATAGTAATAATGTAGGCAAGTTCTTGCTTACAAAGTCTGTTTCTGTGTACTTAGACAGGTCAGGTCTATGAAGACAGTCACTCTAAAGTGTGGGAAGAAGTGGAGAGTATATAGTGTTTATGCCGGACAGCTGGATATCTTAAAAGTATCTTGACATTATCTTAAATAAGTATCAGCTAATTTTTATTATGTAGATAAAGTTTCAAAGTATTTGGAGTGTTAAAGTCAGGAAGCGATAATCCGAACCTGTCTTGAATCAAAGGAGGAATGCTGAACCGTCTGTGTGGTGCGTGTTCATGGCGTCGCATGTTGAATTTGATTTGGGCAAGTCTTTGTTTGCAAAGTTGTTACTTCATTGCCTGACGCCTGTGGAGCTGAGATGCTTCACAAATGCGGACACACAGACAATGGATGACAAGGAAACTTTACGTCTTGACTTTCATTTATGCTGTAACGTGGGATCACTACCTTTCCAGAATCACTGACCCCAAAAATAACCACAGTATGCGTGTATTATTCCTTGGATTAATATCAAGTTTTATGTGTGCAAGGTGGGAATAAGTCTTCTGGAATTTTATTTCGTGTTTGTACCTATAAACGAGTAATTATGCTTTAATTATAATGCGAGTTAATAATAATAATAATAATAATAATTCGATTCTATGTTTATTTACATGCTGACGCAGCAGCCTAATGTTCAGTTACAAAGACAGCACAAGTACAAGACGAAAACAGAAAACCCAGATCAAGACAAGAGCATAGTCAAATAAAAAACGGAAGGAAAGCATTAAAATTAAAATCAGTATAAGATATATATATATATATATATATATATATATATAGGGTAAAGAGTAAGAAGAGGATTATAAGCAACCTCAATCATAAATATCCTTGACATGGATATTTTAGTAATAACAATAATACATTTACACTCACTTCCAGCTCTACCCTAAAGCCATTCTCGAATTCGGCCATTCCAGGCCTACAGATAATATATATATATTTGGAGCCGGGATAGCGTAGTCTGTGTAGTTACTAGGTTACGGAGAGAATATCCGAATTTCGAATCCCGAAAGGGGCAAGAGATTGCTCTCTTGGCCAAAAACCGCCCAGATGGGCTTTGGTGCCTTCCAAATCTTGTACGAAGTGGGTACCGGAGTATTTTCCTGGTGTTAGAAATTTGCTTGGGCGTAAATTTGACCACTAGCATGTATCCACAGCCCAGGTTAAAAGCGAGTGGAGCTGTTTTTCACTCCCCCTATATGCCTACATGCGGGTACAGGGACGATTATTATTATTATTATTATTATTATTATTATCATCATCATCATCGTCGTCGTCGTCGTCATCATCATCGTCATCATTCACTTCACACGCTGTATTGTTTGTGTCAGAGGATATAGAGAAGTGATCGTAATAGGTATTTCAAGAGAATGTGCTTGTGTAATTACTTAATATGTATGGGGTAGAGGAGACACGTGTGTTGGGTTTTGGTAGAGAAACGCGAGAGAAACAGACCATTTGGAAGACCCAGGCGTAGATGAGAAATAATATTAAAATAGATCTTCGGGAAGTAGGATGGGGGGCATGTACTGGATTGATCTGGCTTTTGTAAATGCGGTAATGAACTTTCGGGTTCCAAAAAAGTGGGTAATTTCTTGACTATCTGAAAACCGGTTAGCTTCTCAAGAAGGATTCTACTCTAGGTAGTAAGTAAGTAAGTAACTGTTTCACATCGAAGCCTTTCCTTAGACATTCTGAGAGTAAATTATCGGAAAAGTTCAGGGCGTTTGATGTCATAACATTTTCGCGCACTCTTGATTATCTTTAACTGTAACGCGCTTGTTCGTTGCTGGTCGCAGTTCGCAACTCGACGTATGTCGAAAGAGCACAGAGATAACTGAGGATTACAGTGTTACAAACAGCCATCAAGACTGATAGCACCATGCGGTGGTATCCGGCATGTCGCATGGAGTTATTAGCTTACGTTTAGCTGAAAATTTGTTAAAAACATTGTTTAAATTGCTTTAACTGACCCCGAATCTAGGACTGTAAACAATTCTTTAAATTGCATTAAGTTGATCTCGAATGTAAATTGTTAAAGACCTGATTGCAGTACGCACACCGACTCATGATTTACACTCATTAAAATATATTACATTGGCGTAATGTGACGTAACGAATCTGCTGTCAGTTTTTGTGCAGAGTCCGACGTGTGTTTACTGATTGTGTATGTTGATCTATACAGTCTAGTCACGATCTTTGTTACCGGGGAGGGGGGGGGGCATTGCCTCTTACTCCCTCATATGTGTCATATTTTTCAGTATTATTTGTGTTGTTACTTATCAATTTTTATTAAATGGTACCAACAGAAGATTACAAAAAAATGTATAATAACTTTAAAATATTCAGTTTAAGGTGCAGTGGCCTGTCTCTCGAGGACGGTAATGTAGTCTTGGTACCCGTAAAAGACGGAACGTTTCTTTATCTATTTGAATATATTTTTTTTTGTATCTGTTGAAATCTGTCTTAAAAATGTGTGATGTTGCGGACAGAATGAGGCAGACTCAGGATAGGGTGAAATGACGGCTTTTATTATGACGTTAATGAACGTGTCTTTTCCTTAACCGACGGGGAACATGATGGGTAGAGAGTGTCACTGTTCAAGGCGGAATCCTTCTTCTGGAAAGAGACCAGTTTCTTTTATTTGAGTAAGGAATGTAATATAATTTTTATGAAGCAGTATTTTCTTAAAGGAACTGTGTTGTGAATTATGATAGTGCGAGGATCAGTTTCAGTCGTTATGAGCTGTTAGCTAAACTGGGGCATATTTATGTGCGCCCGAGCCCATTGTGTGTTTGCAAGAACTGGCGGGCGCTGGTCCGCAGTACAATGCTGACGTCACTGCTAACAAGCAACGTCACAAATCACGAGCCGGTTAAAAGAAAACAGTAGTAGTTTTAATTGCACAAAGGATGTGTCTTATTCAATGATGAATGTGCCCAAGGCAGCACTAAATCTTACGTCATATGTTTCATGAAAAAATTTAAGGTCTCCTTACTTGTTGTATTAAATGTCGCCAGAAATGCCCATTTTTTCCAGGATGTTTTTGCTCCCCTTGTCAGCGAGAAAATGTAGAGAAAGAACAGAACTCGGGTTTAAATGTAAGAGTTTGCTCGTACGCGAGTCCATATACTAATCATGGACTGTAACAAAAATTACGGATGTGAATAAACTAACTCAAAGCGGGTATATAAATTCTTAGACGAGTGAAGCAAACTAATATTCATACTACCGATCCTCTATTTGTTGTTTAGACTGCAACAAATTGGGGAGCCTGAATGTCGTAGTCAATGTAGTGTCTAACCTACGTGCTGGACTGCCAAAGAGTAGTCTTTCGATTCCGATTGGAAGGAGAGATTTCATTCCAGTCCAAAGCGTCCAGCCCAGTTCTGGGTACCACCAAACTTCCAATCCTACAACAGCAGAGTGTAAAGACTTCGCAACCTGTTTTATGGAAATGTTATAAACGTAATCATGTTTGGAGGAGTAGATGCATGCTACACGCATGACGTAGGGGACAGATGACAAATGAGATACATACAAAATCTTAGTCGGATACTCTGAGTGGGAAAGACAACACAGGAAACGTAAGTGTAGATGGGAGGATAACATTAAAGTGGATCTTACACATGTGGCGCTTGTGGGTTAGGGCGATTCATCTAAGACTAGCAGCCACTTGTTGTGAAGAAGGTAGTGAGTCTGCTTGTTCCATGAAAGTTGTGGAGTTTCTAGACTACCTGGGATGCTAAGAGATTATCACGAAATTTGTTCTTGTGAGTGAATTTCTGATGAAGTAATTTAGGGTGTTAGATTGTTAAAGATATGCAGCTTTGGAATATATAGTTAGATGTGATAAACCGTGTGCTCCGTACTTATTGGATGACGTAATAATTAGAAAAAGAACTTGAGATTTTATTGCTGTAACCATATGTGGATAATATTTAACTTCCAGTTCTAAGATATGCCGATCCCAGTGGCCGCGCGGTCAAAGACGTGGGTCTGCGGCCGCTCACTTGCTGGAATTATGGGTTCGAGTAGAGCCTGGGGCATGGTGTTTGTCTATAGTGAGTGTTGTACATTGTCAGGAAGAGATCACTGCGTCGGGCTGATCACTGGTCAAGATGAGTCCGACCGAGTGTGGTGTGTCTGAATGTGATAGCGAAGCCCCGCAAAGGGAGGCCATGACCCAGAATCGGGCTGGAGGGCCACAAAAAAAAAAGTCTGAATTTGGCGGACAAATTGAGTTGCGTTTGGAACGTCTCTGAGCGAAGAGTATGTGAGTCATCACTCCATAATTACTGACCTACTACAGTTGGTGCCCAGGTTCAAGTCCTGCGTGGAGAAATTTTGCAATGGGTTGAGCGGATGTAACACATAGATCAAGGATTATTTTGCACGGTGTTGCAGTAACCAGTGAAAAGACCAGAGTGGCCTATAGGACGACGAATATTTCGGAGATTTCTAGAAATTTGTTTATTTTAACCATCCTGTTTGCTTCCTACAAGTAACCTTATACCGGTGCATAATTTCGCCATAATGTATTTTCAACCATAAGAAAAAGTGTTCAATTTTCACAATTTATAGCAGTAGTCTGTGAATTACGATAAGGTTTAGGTCAGTTAATTGACTTGCTTAGCACTTTGAAACAAAATAAATGAAGCTGTGACTTATTATACACGATACCATAAAAACATGCGGATGAATGAGAACCAGACTTTCTTAATCTGGACGTAGGCCGAAATTGAGTTGTCGGCTTGGATTCTCATTTAAGTCGTACGCTATTGGAAACTCACGGGTACCATCAGCACAAGAAGACAGATCGGCCACGGCTATTCTGGATTCTGTGGATGAGAGAAACATCTCTTTCTATCAGGAATCCAACCCGTATTTTCGGCCGTCCAACCAGTAAATTAGTTATTATGACACCTTAGCTATACGGACTTCAGCGTCCATCCAAATATAATTCAACCCCTTTTGCTATCACACAGCCAACACACTGCGTGTTCATTACAAATAACTATCGGTTAATAATTATTAAGATAATAATTTTAATTAATCTCTAAATCTTACGTAAACACACTCAGCGGACAAGTTAGAGCACTTGGTTTCTAAGTCAGGTGGTGCTTTCATTTACCTTTGAGTGCTATGAAGCTGCTTTGAATGCAGAATTGTGTGCATAGCAAGATCGCAGTCCATAGCAAGAGCGTAAGGATTTGCAAGCCGGCCGTTACTGCCTGTTTGTAGGTAGTTCTGCTGTACTAACATTCAAATGAATGGACTAAATAAAACAGAGATAAACTTGAGGACATGTGTTTACTTGATCCGCTTGCAAACAAGGTACATCATGAGTGCATTCTGAACTCTTAGATTTATATGTACAAATTAGTGGCAAAGTAAAAAATGGGTTTGATGTTTGTTGGACCGTGCATCATTGTGATAACTGAAGAATAAAAACCAACTAGATGCCACTCATTATTTTATTGTACTTCTTATAGGCTCAACATGTTTCGTGCGCTACTATGCCCATCATCAGGAGCTCGCGACTATAATGTTGATTACCACATTGGTCGTTTCGTTCTTGGTTTGCTGTAGGTTTGAGGCTGGGCGCAGTTAGGCTGGAGTAGTGTCTGGACTGCAGGCAACCTGCAGCCCGGACACTACTCCAGCCTAACCGCGCCTAACATCCAACTTACAGTAAACCAAGAACGAAACGACCAATGTGGTAATCAATATTATAGTCGCGAGCTCCTGATGATGGGCATAGTAGCGCCCGAAATATGTTGAGCCTATAAGAAGTACAATAAAATTATAAGTGGCATCTAATTGGTTTTTATTCTTCAGTTATAACAAACAGGTTGTTTGTAAAGTTGTCAGAAAATATATATCAGCTTCTGTGAACAACTGAATTTATTGCTTGAAGACAAGAATGTCTAGTTATTCCCATAACGTCTTACTAGAACTAAAAGCGGAAATAGTGTAAGAAATTCAGATTTGTATGTGTAAGTGTTCTGGTACATTTAAGAGACGCGGTGCCTTACATGTAAAAAGCAAACCTGAAATTTAATACCGCTCCCTCAGAAGGTATTCGAAATAGTTCTCACTCCCTGCCGCAAAATGCCAGGATGTTACCTAAAATTAGGCCACAACCCAACGTTTCCACATACTCCTCAATTAACTGTTCGTTTCACCATGCTGTGTTTAGAAGCTGCATCATCTGAGCTACCGAGACTATCGTTACATGAGCAATGAAATTAAACGCATGTGGTGCTGGAAATGGGCTAGGCAATGCTAAGGAGAAAGTGCCTTTGCAAACCCTATGTGTTTGACGGTTATGAGATTTTGGTAATTTTAAGAAAAGAAATACTCATGTTTTTACAAATTATTACACTCTACACATCTCTTTTTTATTTGAAACAGATTGTATTGCACGCGGTGACATAGTTTGACGTTTGAAAGCGGAGTCTTAACTATGTAACTATGTTTACAGTCTGATTTAGCATTATGAATTCTGCAGTCTTGCCAGAGACTGTATTTATTTATGTGATACATTTTGTAATAAGAATAATAATATTAATAGTAAAACATTATCGGGGTTGGTGGGGGGGGGGGAGATTGTAGGATGAATTCAGTGTGTTATCCGAGAGAGAGAAAATTAATTTTAAAATTATTTAGGAAATGTTTGGAAAATTGTTTTTCAAAAGAGTATTACAACTGTGTGTTGTAATTAGCTTTACAATAATGTTCTGAAACAAGGGTAAATGAACATCAGGGAACATCAGTTGTACAAAACAGCAAGGACCTCTTCTCCATTCTAATCTTAAAGTCTCTGTGTATGTTTAACGTAGAATATGAATAATCATAAACTTATTGGCATTTTATAATTCTATTATATTATTTAAAAACTTACTTTACTTTTTTCATATTCACTCATATTTGACGAGACAACTGTTATATACATATATGATGTAACGTTTTAATGACAGTGGTGAAACATTCGTGGAAACGCTTTATGTGAAAACATGAATTAATGTAACGGTTTCCACTTTCCCAAACAACACAGGTTACTGTTGGTCGTACTTTGGAATGTTCCAGATTGACTTTGTAGTTGTGTACCAATTACACACTTCTATTTAAAATCCCGGAAGGCAAATTGCCCCAAGGAAGGCTCTTTCCTTCCATTCTTTATACATGCTAGTAATAGCCACAAGGTGTTCTTGAAGGGACGAACTCTGATTGTGTTTATATTTATTGTTTGTAACTTATTTAACAAAGGTCTCCGTAGTTCTGCGTACACAAATGTAGCACAGTGAATAGTGCAATTAGAATCACATGGAGGGTACACGTCTTGGCATTATTTGATGTAATATCCCTACAGTAGACTGATGATATGGCAGTATTTGACTTAATATCACCGCATTTGACGGATGGTCTGAGATAAATACGAGAGGTTTCAGGTTAAATATTTAAACTGGGACCTCCCGAATATAAGGTTATGTGTTACTGATGTAGCCAAGACGATCATAATATGTAGCATAAGAAAGAATTAATAATATATTTGAGACTGAGAATGCAGCCAGTTTCATTGCTTCCGAGTGTAAATTTAACAGGGCACATCTCAACGTTACCACCTTATTAGTTTACAAACATATGTAGGACAGATGATACATTCTGCGTCGAATGTAAGCGTTGCAATGATTTGCATAGCTAAAACATTTTGTCTTAAAAAGTCATTAAGCAAGTATGTAATTTTTCGAACTAACTTTGAAATGTACTACTATCGACATATCTGGGCTCTTAGAAACCTACGTTAAATGGCGAAATTTCTATCTGATCTAGAACGAAAATTCCAACACATCCAAACTAACAGATCCAAAGCCGTCTGTTTCAGTCCTTTAGAACATTATGGGTGATGTGGTCACCACCTGCTTCAGCACCAAATTTCTCTGCATTTTGTTGGTGTGATTGTTTTAACCCTTTCATATAATTCTCACAACAAATTCCCCGTCTTCTTACTTAATTATGTGAATCGGAACGTCTCTGTCATGGAGATGCCGCGTGTCATGTGAGCAGAGGGATCTCTTATCTCTAAATGTCTTATAGCAGTATAGAAATCACTGGCGACGAGTCATGGTTCAAGCAGTTAATTGAAGGCTTCGTACTTCATATTCAGCCTCGATACCATTTACTTAGATCCTGTAGTCGAAAACGGCAACACGTCTTTATCGAGGTCTTCCGTTTCCTCCTGACAGTATTTTCCCACTAATCCTGCACATTTATCTCCATTTGTGTATTACTTTTATTAGAAGGAAAGCGGAAAAAGCTTGCGAACATTTTGAAACGGCTATAATTTTTCGGGAAAAGTTAAGGTGTTATACCTTGAAAAAAAATTGAGTTATTTACGCAGTTCTGAGTTATTAGCACATGTTTCTCTTGAAGCCCTTGTGGATTAGTTTAATAAAAAAAAAGGAAACCCTTGCTGTAAGCACTATAAAATCGAATCTTCAAATTTTGTATTAACTTTGAATCAGGTTAAGAAGAATTTTAATTTTCATCATTATGGTGTCTTTACTTCTACGCTACTTAATGAGAAGGACGAGCGGGCGAACTAGGTGAGTTTTATAACAAAGTAAAGCTCTCCGTCTGCACCATCCAACCGAAAGGAATTATCTTTCACTTCTCTTATGATTTTCCCTTTCATGTACTCTTCTACTCCTATTTTATACATTTTAATTTCTTTGTGTTTTTGTTCTTCCTTCTCTTTCCCTCGCTTCATATGGTTAATTGCATCAAGGGGCACCTCAAAGTAACCTTCATGTTTAACCGACTTTTATGAAGACTTCAGATCGTTATGAAATACTGTGGATATTAAGAGCACAAAAGTTCTGTTGCTTCATTGAATATAACTACGAAGATGAACCGTGAACACCTAAACGTTCTGTGTGAAGCTACACTTAAGCACGTTCCTTGGCTTCGGCATACATTACACGAATGATGCTGTAAACTGTTAAAAATATCGCTTTACGCTATTAAACTTCTAGGAACGTAATGAAGAAGCGTCGTCTGTAATGAGTAGGTGCATTAGTCCGGGTAGAAGAGATGTGTCTCCCATGTTTAACGGTTAACAGCACAGCGTTAACTGCAACATTAAAGATCTTTGCATTTTGCCCACACGGTAGGCCTGTAGGCTCAATTCACATCCTCTTCCCTCGTTCTGCGTATAAGTAAGGAGAGCACGCGTGTCTACAAGTCTACTGTGGTGACCTCGAATTCATGACTCCACCTTAAATTGCTTCTCGTGTTTCCCAAGCTTCATCTGCAGCTCCAGAGGTAATGGTATCCAAGTTCCATTTAAGAAATTCGAATGCTGCATCCGTTGCTGTGTACAATCCAGTTTGACGTAGGATGGTCCGTGCTACTGCATTAACATATCAATAGTTTCTTGATCTGTCGATCATTGTAAGGGAGGTCGGCAGGCCTGGCATTGAAGACTTTGTTGGAATCTATTAACAAGTTAGGAAATTAAGGCACATATTAACATTCGTGGTACATTCGTCCACTTTTTTTTTTCAGTTATGTGGAAATCAATACTACAAAACGAGGAGCGTAATTATCTGTACCCCTCACCAAATACTTTTAGGGCCACCAAATACAAAATAATGATATGGGTGGGGCATGTGACACGTATGGGAGACAAGAGAGGTACATAAGTACACAGTTTTGCTGGGGAGACCTGAGGGAAAGAGACCACTTAGAAGACCCAGGCGTAGATGGGAGGACAATATTAAACTAGATGGTCAAGAGGCCGGATAGGGAGGCATAGACTGGATTGATCTGGTTTGAGGACAAGAACACCTGACGGGCGCTTGTGCATGTGGTAAAGAACTTACGGGTTGATAAAGCGTGGAGAAATTCGTCAATAGTTGGGGACCTGGTAGCTTCTCAGGAAACACCCCCCTGCATGGATTTAGTTAGTGAGTTAGAAAATACATAATAATTAGAGACAAAACTACTAGACATAAAATAAATGTAATTGTATCTGACAGCGGTTTCCGAAACATTTATTTCTTATATATATATTTAGCAATTCGTATTCGAGACAAGCGCAGAAGGTGTGTAGATGATCTTGTATATTGTCCGTCATTAGTGTTCGATTTTCTAACAAACCTGAAATATTTCGACCATATTTAGTAAATCATCCTGATATAAACTTCATTACAATACATGGAGCGACTAGCGAATTTTCAGGTTTTTCCGGCCATTGTTAATAAGAAAAACATAATTTTCTTGAGAATTTGTTACCGGGTGATGCACGGAAGGGCACCAATAACAAAACGCCTAAGCTGTTTTTCTTAAATTTTTTTTACGAGAGTACTAAGAGTGTATAAAAACCATCAGTAGTACTGACGTCAGACTACAGACTTGCAAAGGGTTGGACGTCTCGGGTTTCGAAACCCGAGGAGAGAGATATTTCACGCTTTTGTGCAACCCGGCTGTAGCATCCACACAATGGATATCTTAGCTTTTTGCCGGGCAGTAAAGCAACCGGGCCTTTGCGTTGACCGCACATTCTCATCGGGCGCCGAGGTTAAAGAAATAGTAGAACTACACCTTTTCTCAGCTTTGTGCTTTCACGGCATGCTATAGAGGGAAATTTATCCTTTTCTTATACCGATATCAAATATTTAAATCAATGAAGAACGTTTAGTGAAAAATATAATATCCTACACCCTTGTGGGTGTGATGTTTTTACATAAGGTAGGAACTGTGTGTTCAAAACGTAAAAATTTGTTATTATAAGTCGGACATTTACACCTGCACTTTGGACACAGCGCAGAAAAAAAAAGAAAAGAATGGGAAGGTAAGGCCACTATCGACCAGTTAGCCTGTTGGTTGGTTAGTCAGTTACTTAGTTAAGTCCTTGGCACGAAATTTCCTTTTAGGACCAGACTTTTTTCAGCTATTTAAAAAAATATGTTTTCTATCCCGAATATTCTAAGTTGTGCCCACAGGAGTCCACCACTACGCCCTATTCAGGCCCATTTCTAGTCCCGTTGGGTTCTACATATGATTACATTCTACTTCTCGTCGATAGGTTTTGTTATCTGCATATGTGTTAAGATCTAGCAGGTGTTTCTTTTCCTTAGGTCTTTGCAAACGAAATTGTTTTCTTGTCTCGTTTTTCTCACGATCTCCTACAAGTTACTCAAGACATAAGAATATGACTTGAAACTTACGTCCAGTTTTAACTTCCTCGCATAAGTTTCTTAGATCTAGCATATATGTTTGAAATAAAACAACAAATCAAATATTTTTTCGCGTAGGCAGTTTCGTATTTGTCTTTTATTACAATTTATCAATTTACATAAGTATCCTACCTGTATCTTCGGTTTCGTATAGCACTCATTTCACCAAAAATTACATTATCTACAAATTATTACATATCTGATAATCACCAAACAATATACATATATAAAATTCTATGGATAAATTAAATATTCAAAACTTTTTTGTTATGTACATAGAGTAGCATTCAATAACCAATCAATTCTCATGCACTTCTGCCTTTATTTTTTATACAGTTTCACTTTCCTTATGACTAGTGCAATGTTATTAGCACTTCCTTGCTTTTGCAAACTACAGGTGCCATATTGTGGTAACCATTTTTATTATTAGTATTATTATTATTATTATCCTTCAGATACTGCTTATTCTTTAAAAATAAGAGGAATGAACATCAATGTATATCAGTGTTTAGAAACAAAATGTTTTAAATAAAATATATGTTGGGAACTTGCAGAAAACATTGCTATGGCAACGTCATTTTAAGAAGTACAGACATTTAAGTTAACGAATTGAACACTCTAAGCTACCTTGCCATCAGGATTACAAGAATGCACGAGGATGTGAAAATGACACACACACACACACATATATCAGAATCACATCTCCCAAGCCCAGACTTAATCGAATTTGGTAACTTAAGATAACCCTGGACAACACAGTAAGCGACATAGCAGATAGGATGCTGCAAGCATTCTATTCTGTCTCAATAAATATATTTTTTGCGCAGAGGAATTAAGCTAACATAAAAGAAACACGTATAAAGATTATGACTGCCAGGTTCGTTTGTTAAGGAAGAAGGTTCAATGAGTGTTGTGGTCTGACGCAGTCAGGGCCGGTATTAACCACGTCTGATTTTAGGACCCTAAAATCACAATTATCAAGAACTGATTTTACAATAAACCTTCAGCCGTAAAATGACGCAGTCATTGCGATATTCGCCTATATCAAAATTTTTATCCTCTGCAGTGTTTTTTTTTTTGTAAATGACGGTTACCGTTTACCGGTGATGCCGCAAACTGTGGTGTGTACAATTATTGTTTCGTTTATCCTTTACCAAATATGTGAAGTATCCAGTGACAGATTATTGAAAATAATGTAGCAGAAACTAATCATATAAGTAGCACGATAATTATATCACTTTAATATATTTTGCCTTTGCCCTTTAAAGTTCTTTTGTTACTGTGTAGGTCTTGCTGTAATATTAAAAAAAAATTTCTCTGCCACTTTTCCAAAAGGACTTACATACGTGTTTCAAGTTATTATCAGAAAAAAAAAGTTACGATAATTCTTGTCTCTAAATACAGGGTGAGCATAAAGTCTTTTCCTGATTACAAACATTTATTACAAGAAAACTACGTGGAATAGAAATATATTTTTTAACATTACTTAAGTTATTTTCTAAAATTTTATGTCATGTGTTTATCGTAACATTTGGTTTCTGGATGCAACATTTCCAAACAGGTGGATTGCGAGAGATAGTCCGACACCCTGGTCACCACGATCACCAGATATCACCCCTCTTGACTTCTTTTTATGGGGGTATGTTAAGGACAAAGTGTTTTCAACACCAGTTCCACATATTACAAATTTGAAGGCAAGAATAACGTACGTTTTTGCTAAAGTAACTGAAGATATATTGGAGAACACGTGGAGAGAAATTGATTAACCATTAGACGTTCTCCGTTTAACAAAAAGGAGCACATGTTGAAGAAAACTAATGAGTTGTAAAAAAACTTCTTGAGTTATATTTAAAATAAAAGTTTGTAATCCACGTACAGTAGTTTTCTTGTAATAAATGTTTGTAATCAGGGAAAGACTTTATGCTCAATCTGTAGTATTAACCGATTGGCCTTCGTCGTTGAGACACCTTATGGTTTCTGTGAGGTAGGAATTGAATTTTTAAATATTATTTAAATTACTGTTAGGCTTCAAAGGGTCAAAGGCTGAAAATTAAAAGCATTTCTACATACACTTACCAACATTCATAAGGCACTGTTCTCAGCTATAGGAAAATATTAGCCATTAGAACGGTGTTACCAAGCGTTCATGAAACAAGCATTCGCATGTCAGGTGTACATGTAAAATAATATAGAGCTAGAACTAGATTTATGTCTTTTATTCGATGTAAACTTATTTCTTTATCAAACTGACACATGAGCAGAATGTTCATGACAGTCCTGCCGTCAGATCCTGACATAGGCAAAATCATTTTATTGAAATTCTTAATTACATGAATAACCCTCGAACTCTCGAAACAAAATTATTTAGTTAACATTTATATTGGCAATTTTAATCAAAATGTCCATTAAACTCCAGACTATGCACGTTGTTTCTCATCTGTTTTGTAGACAAAGGTAACTTTATGAAATTGCACTGATGCGTATATAATAGGAACACAAAATAATTATTTTAAAACTTATAACTAATTGAAAACTTAGAAAAAAGCAGGTACCCCACTTGTGTGATATCTCGTCCATTTAATTATACAGATCTATCCATGCGCAAACGCACCCAAATGGAAAACATTGTACTTTTTAGCTCACTCAGCTTTAAATATATATGAACGTTCATAAAATATGCCGGAAATATTCTCCATTGTTCTGTACACATGAAGCAGTTCTGTAGATCATATTTCGAGATCGTGTAATCTGGGATATGAAATACGTTGCGTTCTGATAGGTTGCGGGTTTGAACAAATCTCTCTTTAAAACCCATTTAGAAATATTATATTAATTTCCTCTTTCCACTCCGAAACATAGGAACAGATGAACGAAGAAGACATACGTAGGTGGAAGTATTTAGATGTAATTCTCACAATTATGCGTGGTGGTACAGAATGGTTTGTAGACAAAAACGTGAAGAGAATCTTTTATAATGCTTATGTATAATAATAATAATAGTAATTCCCTCTTTTCCGTTCCCTCCTTTAGCATCTTTGCCGTAATTTATACTAGTGCCGTCTTTCTCGTTGTCTCTCTTCTGTAAATTTTTGACACATGTATTTAGCGTACTTTTTATAAAAAAAATATTTAAGGATGAATTAAATAATTCTGAAAAAAAAAGATTGTCATAAACAATTTTCTACATACTGCATAATTTATCAATGACTTCTTAAAAAAGATTAGTTCACTCTTAAGGAAATGCTTGCTGGGCGGAGTGGTTTTCGGGTTAATGGTTCTAGGAATTACTGGTGGGGAGAGTGAAGGAAAACATTTAGAGATGCAACAAAATTACTGATATTTTCAGTGGAGTAAGTTTGCAATATAAATGTGCCCAGTGCACACCACATAAAATTTACGTTTAAGATCACTTAACCCTTTAAACCATAGTGATAACTGAATGTAGCATCATTTTTGACATTATCAGATCCCGTATTTTGTTCGTACTTTTTAATTTTGTCTGTTCTACAGTTCTTAGTATAAGCAGCGATTAATTTCCAAAAGACTGTTTTTGAAATGGAGAAGTAGCCTTTTTCTTCTGTTACAAAAAGTTAATTTGTAGATATTATTTATGGTGTTTAAGCTTAGTATCTGGATACGAATGTCTTGAAAGATTTTACTTGATAGAAAAATTGCAAAAAGGCGAAATTTTAAACGAAATATGGCCAAAATTGTGTGATTTAACACACTTTTTTTTTTTAAACTTAGTAGTAGAGTTAGTATTGATTGGTGATTTTTCTGTCATAAATACGTTTTAGGCTTCTTCTGTGGGCCCAAAGTCAGGCCCATTTTTTGTTGAATATCATTTTACCCTCTGACCTTTTTACACTCAGCGGGAAATTATTTTGAGAACTAACGCTGTCTTAGTATTGTGCGAACTGACTGGGACCACAAATTTCCTAACTGACATTATAAATTAAGGTCCCTTTTCTTTGTAACTCTGCCTCAGTGATATGAACGTCTATTTAACTTAAGTTAATAACCAAGGCATATTGATTCTTAACGAACAGTGCCATAATTCTACTCTATTTATTTATTCATAGCTTAACGACTCTTCAAAAACAAATATAATACTTTGAATAACTAGATGTTGGTAACTGGTTGGAAGGTAGCGATCTGACAATAGCTGCAGAGAGTATGCTGGATTTTTCTTTGGAAATCTGAGGAAGACGATGACACCCTCTCTGAATAGTAAGTATTCAGCCCGAGATTTGAAAACAGGACCTCTCCAAACAAGGCAGGACGTCTGACAAGGCGACTCGACTTAGCTTCATTGTATACTGGGTGAGATGTGAGATACTGTCGGGGTAAATCTGTAGGCTAATTTCGTATGGGATGTAACACCATACTTGTGTAGACAGTTAGCAACGATTCGGAAGAATCTTCAGCTTCCATCTTCAGGCTAGAAAATTGAAGTGGACTGAAGATGGAGGCAGTTGGTTCTTACGAAACATTAAATATGAACAGAATTTTAAGGCGTCACTTCTCGGAAAAATTACGACCTGATATTTGCCCGCATACACTGCCATTAATTTTGATAAGGATGATACCTGAAATTGCTTGAGAATTTTAATGTAAAGGAAATACATGTCACAAAAACAAACCCTAACATGATTGTAATGTGTGTGGCACAAACGTACAGTGTAATGTGATTGAATTATGTGTGACACGAATGTGAAGTGTATGGAAATTGAATTATATGTGACACAAAGTTAAAATGTGAAGTGAATGAATTATTTGTGACACAATTATGAAGTGTAACGTGCTGGAAGTATTTGTGGCAAAAAATTGTAAGATCTTTTAACTGTGCGTGACACAAACACAAATGCTTCTTCCAAGAGGATTGATCGTACTTGTAGCTGGTTTCTGCTCTCGGTTAACACCACATTTCCCAGCAACCTGTGAATCTTCTCCTCGTCATTAAACACTTCAGTCCCTCTACTTTATTAGCAATTTAAAGCCATATAGTAACTAGATGCACCATCTGTTTTAGCGTTCGGAAACACTATATTTTGCCTACTGATTTGTATAAATCCCCGAATGAAAACCCATTATTTACCTAATCGTTAACTGAGTGGTGTACCTAATTGAGTGCAGTGTTGGGCAGGAACTGAATTAGTTTATATATAATAATATAAACAGCCAACTAGATGCAACAATAATAATTTTATTAATAATTTCAATCAGCTTAACATGTTTCGGGCGATGATTTCGCCCATCCTCAGGAGTAATAGAAAGTGTTTACAGCTTGTGGTATAAAGCACCGACGATACTGCCTGCTGGTGACCAGGATGAGGTGGAACTGATTGAAATTATTAATGAAATTGTTAATGTTGCATCTAGTTGGCTGTCTATATTATTGTATCAATGATGCACGGTCACATAAACATAAAAAAAATTGTTAATATATTTTTAGACGAATTGCAACCTTCAGAATATTGAACATTAATGTCTGAGAAGCTGCTCAGTGAGGTTTATCACTATTTTCATTTGCATTAATAATAATTTTATCAGACACTTTGTCACAGTCTGAGCAGCTAGTTCTCTTCAGTAAGACTATTTCAAGAGAGACTGTCACAGATTGTTGAGTTGATGACGCACTCCGTGAGTGCGAGGTGGGTTGCCTGAACAGATGTTTTGCCTAAGTTCAGACTACTTTCACGTTTAAGAGAGACGTCTCTTACTTGTCTCAATCTTTGTCCCATTCGCCCCGGTGCTACTGTGAGAAGAAGAGTGTGATAGGTTGTAGGCCGTTCCACCATGATGTTTTGTCTGTCTCTTTATTTGTCTCTTCCTTTTTTATTTAGTCTTATTATTATTTTCCAGAAATCTGGGAACCTCAAACTCCTGAAACTTTTAAGGTCTGTCCAGGCCTGTAATGGGATTGCTTTACTTTTTACTATTTTCCACCTCTCTTTTCCACTGTCCGATTTCTTTTTCTTTTCCTTCCCAGTTTATCTTCTCTCTTATCTCTTTTCTCTTCCCGTTGTAAAATTTTATTTATCTTCCATTCATATTTATGCTTGTTATGTATATTTCTCAACTTTTTCACTGTATTGTTTATTATTTCCTTTTCGCTTTCCATTTTCATCTTATTTTTTATTAACGTCTCTCTTTTTGGTTTGCACTACTTTGTTTTCCTTCTATCTTTACTTGGTTCTTATGATTCTCTTTCACTCCGTCTTTACTACCAATTTTTGGAACTTATTTAATTATGTTCTTGTTCTTTCCATACCAACTCACATTTCTTCAGTTATTTTACACAGCTGCGTGAAAATGTAAATCCACTTCGTTTCAAAATGTGGATAAGTTGAAGTGACAAGGGAATGGGGCGTGATAATTTTATAGAAAAGACAGAGCATTCGGCGGTGCCCCCAGTGTCTGTAGGTGCGTGAAAACAGGTATGAATGTCTGGTTAAGCAACGAGCAACATTCTTACAAATAATAAATTTCAGAGTTACAAATGGCTTTATAAAGAACAAGAAAAGAAACAAGTTGTAATTGCTAAATATTATATCGGGTTTAAATAGAGTTGAATGCAAAATTTTCACCCAGGAACACATCAAAGCGAAGAACATTAGATTTGATTAATAAATAGAACCAGTTTTTAATGTAACGTGTTTGAGTATTTTAATATATCATTAGGTTAATTAAAAGGAACAGTGGTGACGACATATACTACTTTTTTGACGTTTTGCTGACCGTGCATCTCAGTATATTTATCTCAGTAATTAACCAACTTGATGCACAAAATTTTTGTTTTGCAATAAGTTGATTGCATGCCTCTACATGTTTCGAGCACATGTGCTCGAAAAATTTAGAGGCATGAAATAAACTTATTGTAAAACAAACACTTGGTGCATCAAGTTGGTTAATAAATATGATAAATATACTACTTGTTTTAACTTCCAGAAAGTCTATATTATCATCAAAATTTGTGTGTATATATATATATATATATATCTTATGCTATGTTCAAATTAGGTTGAACAACGACTATTTCTCTAAACATCATGCAAGAAATGGTCCTTTGATGTCGTGGCATAATTTCCTGAGATGTAGAAACTAAACTCTTGAATATCATTCAGACTAACTGAATTCTTTAAACAGTTATTCGATAGTTTTCTAATAAATAATCACAACTAATCAATGGAATTTTAGTACATTTGAACATATGCGGCAAAATGAGACTAAGACTGGAATCCGGCAGAATCGGACATCATATTTGTTTGTTACATTTCACAGGATAATGTTTTGTTTACAGTAATATGTGTCTTATACTTTGGAATTTATCTGGGAAAACTCTAGAGGAGCCTCATTCTAGACAACTGGTTGACGGACCAGAATTCTAAAGCGGCACTACTATAATACGAAGTGAGAGATATATCGTTATGTCGCCTTTAAATTTAGATAGTTTGTTGATGTAAAACTCGAAGTTATTTTGTTAAGAAAAAAGTAAACGTTTATCCTGCTTAGACTTAATTTTATAGGATTTAGCGTTTCAGGAATCTGGAATTTCTTCGAAAGTGTTTTTTCTTTCGTTCCAAGAAACTTAACCAAATAAATTAATTTAGGATATAATCCTTCCCATGACGATAGAAAGGCTTTTTAGCTAACGGATCCACCCAACCCGTCACTGCGGTGGTTTCCTGTTATAGAATCCAGAACCCGGGCGCTGGCCGGTACGCTATAAGACACAGCTGCATATTAGGCTCTGTCCCTCCCATAATTTAACTCTTGTAACAACACTTTTAAAAAACCTGTGCGGTTTCTTGCATTCTAATTTCATACATGCCAAACGTTAACCCTTAAAGAAAAGTGGCAACTATCTAGGTCAATTAGTTTAATATTGATATCTATTGAATTTTCTCACAGAGCTACGCAGTTCTGTAATTTGTGTTATTCTCAAAATAAAGAGATATTTTTTTCTCAAATACCAGCAATTTCTTTTGTTTGCCATGCTGAAATAGTGTTTTGTATGAAACAAGTATCATCCTACTGAATTTTGAAGTATTACTTTGATCATTTTCAGGCTTGAAAGTGTTAAGACATTTTTTCCAGCTCAGCCCCTCGTACTAAAATCCAAACTGTGACAACGAAGTTGGACGATAAGCATTAGACAGAAAAATGTGTTTTATGCTGCTCTCATCCTTGAACACCACTGACTTTTATTTGGTTCTACAGAATGAGACTTTTCAAGGGAAGTTTTTATTTTTAATATGTACGGAACACAAATGTGTTTGAAATTCTGAGTACGTCAAATGGGCCGATTCTATATATGAGGTTCCACAGAGGTGAATATTCATATTTGATTTTATAAGTTATGACACCCTGTAGTCTGGTATAAAAGAAACTGTCACTACAAGACAAGTGACCACTTTATAAACCAAGATAATATTTGTATTCACTTTAAAATATTAATTTGATTGAAACTGAATTTTTGGTATAATATTAAAAAAAATATATTTCTTTTGGTTTGTGTTTCGAAATTACGTTTTCTTCGTACATGGGGGCTTTTTCTTCATAATTACTAACGTGACTACTTTCCTATCTGGATAAATTTGCTGAGGAGGTCTGGTCGGCTACAGGAGCCATATTTCTTCAGCTAAATTACGAGTTTCTCATGATAACACGTGTTGTATTACGTGGTTGGGTGTTTGGAGGCTTGTACTCTGTCCATGTTGAAGAGAAAGAGGGGGCAGAAGGACAGAAGGGTGTAATCATAATCCAGTTTTTTCTCTTTCTGTAACACCGCACACTTGTCATGTTGCAGCAACCTTCTATACAGGCAAAACTTTCTCCATCGTTTTGATTTGTTATTTAAAGCGACATGATCATTGATGAAGGCTCTCTCGTTTAAGACAGATGAAAGAGATATATTGAAAGTGATGCTTAAAGGCGATAAACTGTAACACCATTCGGCTTATTTCTTCTTCAAGTTATCTAGTTCTCTCTTGTGCATAAACAATTAAACCTATTCATATAACTTCTTTTGTTTTACGTATATTTGAAATCTGGTTCCTTTCGAAAGTGAAAACGTGATTAGCTCATTGAACTGTTTAAGACATAGTGTCTCCTGTGTTAAGTTAACTTATTAAACTTCTTAACAGCAGACCCTTGTTCTTTGAAGACAACTGGGTTGTCTTGCGCATTCGTTCTGCTTCAGTTATTCTCGTGAATTCCAGAGCTACTTTACAGCAGGCTCTCCATCTCGCAAGCAAGAAGCCTTTGGTTATTTATACCTTTTCCAAAGTGTACGTTTTCAAAGGGGAGGTAACTAGACGAAACATATGTTTTTGTATTGTGCCCACAGAATATAATTACAGATTTCGTACAAAACATAAAGGACTGAAATTATTACCATACAACCCATTAATTTTTTCGTTATGGTGATGAAGATTGAATGTGGGTTCCGCGATGTAGGAGGTGGATTTTGACATTATTTAGATGAAAAGGAAGCTTTAAAGTGTTAAACATGGCAACCAATTCCACTAATTTCAACGGAATGATTCAGATGTTCTCTGAATTTTCACTTCACCCAAGTCTGGACTACAATACCTGTTAGCTTTTCCGTTAAAGGTGTCACAGGGATCACATCTCAAGAAACGAGGGTTTAGTTTAATTCACACAGTGATTATAATTTGTTGGAAAGAAAGGAAGGAGGGAGCGTAAAGAATATAATAAATATAACAATAAAACTCTCCTCGAGGTACAAAGAAAGCGAAAGAAATAAAGAAGTAGATACCAGAAGATCAATAAGGAAAGTCTCTCTATCTGATATAAATCCTTTTGAGTTGTCAGATTGTCATGACGGGGAACATGAAGAAACCATCTGCAGGGAGGTGAAGGCGTAAACTCTGATTGAGAGGTACGAGTGTTTTGGAGGAACGTTTTGTCTCCACTAACTGTAAAGATGTAGGAAGCATTTCCCTTCAACCTGGCTACACGGCTTCACGTTTTAGACAATGCAAGTCTTGTTGTGACTGGAGACACTAGCGTGTTCGATTTTAACTTGCACCTGACTTTCTGAGTTACATGAGCCCTCTTTCCGAAGACTTGCATCAACTCTTATCATTTATGGAGCAGTTACATCGTGTACCTTTTGTTACTAATAAGGACAGAAAATTTTAGGTATATTGAAGAAAGAAAATGCTCATTGAAAACAAAAATTAAATATGAATCCAATACCCTTAACTGGAAATTCGTGTACGGATATAGTTGTTCAATTTTTGACAGGAACAATATATTCCTTTCTTCCTCAAAACTCCAGGCCGGCTGTGTGTCGTACAGAAACTCATGGCCAGTTAGTGCTTGTGGCTTTATCCCCGACAGTAAAAGGACAGGAACATGATGATGATAACTTTTCCTTGTTTAGTGCCGAAATTGGGAGCTGTGTCTGTCTTCCCACCGAACGCCGTCTTGGCTTTCACACATAATATTGTCATTTTACTTTTTTGCAATTTTGGTTCCCGCTGCCGGTTTGAAGAGGGGAGGGGGCCGTCAAACACCTTATGGTATGTGGTCCTTACCCTTGTTACTGCGTGCGGTAGCCATAGATGTTACGGCGAAGTTAAAATATAGCCTTAAAATTTTACCTTAAAATACCAACTAATTGCACACTATTTTAATACGCTTTGTAAAACACACGCAAAAATTACGTTGGACTAATCCATTGAAATTTATATCACTCCTACATGTTTCAATCCTAAAGAATCATCATCAGGGAGTAAATGTTCCTATTTATGAAGTTATTTAATATTTCTTATTTCTTATTTTTGTTGATATTAGTGGTGTGGTGGCGGCATGTTTTCATAACATAACCTACACATCTACATGCATGCCGCCACCACACCAATGATATCAACAAAAATAAGAAATAAGAAATATTTAATAACTTCATAAATAGGAACATTTACTCCCTGATGATGATCCTTTAGGATTGAAACATGTAGTAGTGATATAAATTTTAATGGATTAGACCTACGTATTTTTGCGTGTGTTTTACAAAGTGTATTAAAACAGTGTGCAATTAGTTGGTATTTTAAGGTAAAATTGATAATATTGCACGGAAACAAAAATGAAAATGGCCTTAAAAGTTTTCCAACGATATTTGAAACTTCATTACCAACATTTTACTCTATTAACTAAGCTGCTATGTTTAATTTTTTTTTAATTTCAATTTTTTTTTTCTGTTTTTAGCAAACATGTATTTTATTACTGAACAGAAAGTAACAATATCCCGGGCAAAGAGCGTGCACGTGTCCCTTTTTTATAGTGATTTTAACAAGACTACGTGATAAAGGATGTAATATTTCAAATTCAGTTATCGTGACTTGTAACGCAGGATCACACCTTTATTCAAATTGGCGGATGGAATATGAAATTTTAGAAATATTTTTCACTTTGTTATTTACTTTGCCGTCAGTAGCTGAATGCTTATTGTTTGTACTTATTCTTCCACTTTTACGTTAAGTGGAAATATGCCGAATAATTGTAACAGAAGTTTTGTTCTTTTAGTTTATTGTGTAGCTCTGATACGTAGGAGAGCGGGCTGACCTCGTCCCGGGTCGCGTGGTGCCACCAGAAGCTCCTCGTTACACTTTCGCCACGCCCTGCCAGTTTTACCACATCGCCTCAGGCCTTGCTCTCGATTTCTTCAAAGTGCTAACCAAGACGGAATCAGAGAGAGAGAGAGAGAGAGAGAGACAACGCTTATACTTGCGAAAGTTAAAATGGAAAGTATACCTCAGGTGTTGTTAGTAGGCGAGGATAGTTCCTCTTCAGGGCTGTTAGGGGCTTCGGGCGTTGGCGACAGCTGGTGAGGTGCTAGTGTAGCAAGAGGGGAGGCAGTTCGTGGAGGAGACAATGAGGATCCTGCTAAAGAAGAGGAAGATGATCGAGACGAAGAATTATCTTTATCACTAGAAAAAGACCGTCCCCTCTTTCTATCTTCGTGGATTTCCCTGCTGTTAGTGTCTATGTTTTGAGGAGAGTTGCACCTTCTTGCTAAGGTTTCTGTACTCATATTCCGATGTGGCAGGTGATTTAGATGATAAACAGGTGCAGGGATGGATGTTCGATGGTTTTGATTCAGGGATTTGATCATTCTTCCATCTGTCGTTACTTTCCCCATGAAGGAACGTATTTCTTCAAAGTAGGACTCGTCCCCAATGACGCTCTGAGTCAAGGAGAGTGTTGAGCGGACTCGAGGCACGGACGGGCTTCTGCGGTCGTCCAGAATTGTGGGGCCATCGGCCTCATGCTTCTTGAGGTGACGGTCCAGGTTCGTCTGCTGACCAAAGCACCGCTCGCACAGAGGACACTTGAAAGGCTTTTCCTTGTTGTGGATATTACGCACATGACGCTGCAGGTTCGACGATATACTGAAAGACCGCTCACAGTATTTGCACTTGTATGGTTGTTCACCAGTATGTGTACGGAGATGGCGGGTCAGATTGGCAGACCTGGGGAACACTTTGCCACAGAACTTGCAGGCATATCGATCCTTGATTTTACCACCTCCAGGGCTAGGCGTAATGCCGTTGGACTGGGGATCTTGGTGGTATTGTTTCTGAAGAGCTGGATGTTGGTGGTGCGTTCTTAACACGTCGAATTGTGGCGGTGGAGGAGGGACGCCGGAGGGTGAGTTCTGATGACCGTTGAGCAAGTTATGATTGAGAAACGGGTATGGCCTTGGGGGTTGCGGGTAACCTGGGGGGCTGACTGGGTATGACATTGGTAATCTTGGGCCTTCCTTACCTGCCCTGTACATTGCTTCCAGCATGATGGGGTGGAGAGGCTGGTGTGAAAACAGAACTGGGTACGGGTTTAAACTAGGAGACGAGGGCTTAATGTTGGAGTTCGGAGGTGTTGGTTGACTTGCTCCGTCTTCTTTGTCGTGTTCCCTTCTCTGATTTTGTTGCGCTTCCTTATCTAGAGGTGGAGAGTAAGGAGACGGCGAGCGAAGGATCAGATTCTGGTTCTCGTCCTCTACCCTCCTGCGCACCATTACAAGAGAAAACTTTTTGTGCTCCACCCTCAGATCCAGCGGTTGTTCGTCCAGCTTCTCGTCTATCGGACCGGGAGGTGGCCTCCCTGCCGGAGACATGTGTGGGCCTGCTGACCGCGTATTGCGGGATAGATCGAACGGCATCTCATCAGCTGCGTTGTGTTGCGGCTCATCTTCAGGCACTCGGATGGACAGGGGGTACACTGCTGCCTGTTTGGGAGAACTGTGTCCGCTGGAAGATAGCAGCATCTTGCGAGGGCTCGAGTCTTTCTCACGCATCTTGCTGGGGGTGGTCCTCACATGGGGTAGGGACGCTATCCGCGGGTAGTAACAGTACCACGCAAGAGAGGTGTCCACAGCACCACTCATCGGGGAGAAAGGGTGCAGCTTTCTCCCGGGGATCAGACCCTGAAACACAGTAATACTGACATAAATTGGAGCCCAGATATGAAAGGCGCCTGACATATTAATAACATTTGAGGCCCTGTGTGCTGTGAGTGTTCATATTACAGCCTGCTGTGTTACGACTCAAACTCTGAAAATAGAGGCAGTGTGTTCTCCCGACACAACGGCGCTTGTGTACCTAGAAGACTACAACGGAGTATCAAGTCGGAAGATCACATCTGAAAATCTGCGTGCCTTCTAGTGTGCCAGTGGCGTAATTTCAGAGTTGCAATCAACAAGGAAATAAAAATAATGGTAAAATACAAGAACATCGGGATAGAAGTGCGACGAACGTTACATACACAGACAAAGTTAGTGCATAAATTATGAAATGAACTGGACGTTCCGATATCACTAGCAGAATATCTGGGTTAGATTCCTTGGTCCACGTAATGTGAAGGGAATTCATATTCTAGGAACGACATATTTTCAGATATAATGGATATTGTAAAAATTAATTTTGGTCGAAGCATGCCTCTAATCTTTGAGGCCTATACGAGTAGAGAAGCCAGGATGACGTAGGTATACATACATTTGTGTCTTTCAATCCCCAAGTCTGATAGCTATCCTCAGACTTCAGGCGGCTGCGACACAATTTTTGATAACGTACGTGCATACTTTCACATCTTACATAATTACGAAAGCTAGTTGTGGAGGAATTTGTATTTCTTTTTGTCTAGACGCCTTGTGATGCTAACAGCGGACGCGAACGTCGCGGATATATTTTAACCTTTTGGCGCCGGAACAATTTTTTTAATTTTAGCACACACTGTATACAAAATGTGAATAATACAGGTACCAAATTATGAAACAAACTGCATTTTGAAGAGAAAAAAAAACGGAGAGTATATACCATGTTTAAAATATTCAGTACCTATATTTGTTGAATACATATATAAAATGCAACTTTAGAGGTTAGCGGTG
>Ga0123354_10000302_pt1 | contig 45296 bp, 38 predicted proteins | sample TergutLab28metaG_2_FD_97872 | JGI IMG/M metagenome (GOLD analysis project Ga0123354, IMG submission 97872) | Labiotermes labralis P4 segment gut microbial communities from Petit-Saut dam, French Guiana - Lab288 P4 | ecosystem: Host-associated > Arthropoda: Insects > Digestive system > Gut ... | reverse complement strand
TTCTTTAGAAAATGAACTTATGTTTTTTCCATTTGAATTATTTTTATCTTTGCACCGCATTTAAAAGTTGCGAAAAAGAGTCAACGTATATAGGGACGTGACATTATTGACAAAGCCAAGGAATCTTGTCTCAATGCTGGCGAGAAAATCAACGACCATTTTCCTGATGTCAGGAAAATGGTCGAGATAGGATCCGGAGCTAAAAAAGAAATCGATGACATTCTTCTTACGCGCTATGCCTGCTATTTAATTGCACAAAATGGCGACAGTAGAAAAGAGCAAATTGCTTTCGCTCAAAACTATTTTGCCGTTCAAACCCGTCGTGCCGAAATCATTGAACAGCGCATTTTGGATTACGAGCGCGTAAAAGCCCGCGCCAAATTAGCGGAAACAGAGAAGAAGTTGTCAGGCATTCTGTATGAAAGAGGCGTGAACGATAAGGATTTTGCCATTATCCGCTCAAAAGGCGACCAAGCCCTGTTTCGACTGAACACAGCAATGTTGAAGCGAAAGTTAGGCGTTCCTGATACTCGTCCGGTTGCCGATTTCCTGCCTACAATCAATATCAAAGCGAAAGATTTAGCGGCTGAAATGACATCGGTCAACGTACAATCAAAAGATTTGCACGGAATAAAACCCATAGAGGTTGAACACGTAGATAACAATTTGGCTGTAAGAAAGATGTTATTGGAGCGCGGTATTGTCCCTGAACAATTACCACCTGCCGAAGATATTAAGAAGGTGGAACGTAAATTGAAAAATGAGGAAAAATCCATCGAAAAAACAACCCGAAAATTACCGAAAGGAAAATCATAATGGAACCCTACACCCCAATCTTTACCAGCTATCATTAAATCACAACCACCCTCGCTCCGTCTGCCAAATTGATTTGCCCGTTTGTAACTACCTGCTCACCGTCATTGAGTCCTGAAAGTACTTCTATATAAGAATTGTATCCGCGTCCTGTGGTAATTTTTGTCAGTTGAACCAAACCCTCTTTTACAATATACACCGAAGGTTCTTTTACGCTGCTTACAATGGCATCGCGGGGAATCATTAATGTTTTGCCGGTTTTTTCTGCATTTACGCTTACATTGACGTATGTTCCTGCTTTCAATGGGTTTTTGTTATTGTTGCTAATCAAAATCTCTACCGGATAGGTGTGGGCGTTGCTTCCGCGCTGACCAATGCCCGAAATATTGGCTTTGAATTTGGTGTTGGGGAATATCTCCGTAGTAACAGAGGCTTCCATACCGGTATGCAGTTGATATACATCAGATTCGGAAACTGTTATCTGCACTTTCAACTGCGCAATGTCGGCAATGCTTGCAATGGGAGTGCCCATGTTGACAAAAGCGCCTAATTCTGTATTTTTTGAAGTAATATAACCGCTAAACGGCGCCACAATCTTTGTGTCTTCCCATTGTTTTTTTGCAGTTTCTAATTGAATGGCAGCGTTTTCATACCCAATCCTCATATCTCGCAGTTGGGTTTCCGTAACAGCATCGCCTTTGCGCAACACTTGGTATCGCTCGTAGTCTTCCTTGAACTTATCAAAGTTGATTTGTGCATTTTCGTAAGATAACCGTTTATAGGTATCGTCCACTCTTGCTAACACTGTGCCCTGACTAACAAAATCGCCCATTTTGAAATTCAGTTGCACAATTTTTCCCGAAGTTTCTGAGGCTACGATTACCTCTTTGCACGGCTCGGCAGTTCCCACCAATTGCAGTGCTCCGCTTGTCTCTTTCAACTCAGCGGTTGCTACGCTTACACTTACGCTTTCTTCAGTGGTTTTCACTTCTTTGCGAATGTTGATCTCTTTTTTGTTTGCGGCTAATTTCCATACCATGCCGCCTGATAATAATAGAATAATTCCTGTGATGATGAGTGTCCTTTTCATGTTTTTAATTTTTTTTATGTGAATAATGATTTTTTTCTGAACCGTTGGCTGAAGCCAACGGTAAATTTATAAGTTTATAGTTTTAAGGTTTATAAGCGCTTCTTTCATTTGTGAACGTTCTTTTTTTGCAAATTCTCTTACCAATTTGCGGTGCTTTTTTACTATTCTATACTGTGCCCGCATTAATTTTCGGTGTTCCGATAATGCAAGGTCAATCCATAAGCCAATTTCACGTGCGATCGTAGGCACAAGGGAGAGCCCGATTACAATGATCCAATGGGTAGCGCTAATGGAAGTAAGACCAAAGATTTTACCGATCGGAAAGGCTACCAATAATCCAAAACCCAAAATCATCATAGTTGCACTGCCAGCCAACGATTTATTGTTGCGTATGGGTGTTTTAAATATTGATTTTGAACTGCGAACATGGAAGATATGCAATATGGATGTCCAGCCACAAATTAGAAATGCCATAGTTTGCCCAATTTCAGCAGAAGAGGAACCCATACCTGAGATATTCAAAAAAGCGCCGATGTAATACCCTGCTAATACCGCTACAGTGCAGAAAATAGTCTGTCGCAAAATCAAACGCATTAAACCGCCTTCAAAGAAACTTTCATTCCGGTTTACGGGTTTGTTGTTCATCAAACTTGGGTCGGATTCTTCTTTGGCGAGATTGATTCCGGGAATACCATCACCCAATATATTGATTAGCAAAAGCATTACAGGTGTAAGAATAATTCCCCACCCTGCCATTTGTCCAAACAGCATAATGATAATTTCACTTAAATTACATACTAACAGGAAGTAAATTACTTTTTTAACAATTCCATACACATTTCTGCCTTCACTTACTGCTTCAACGATAGTAGCAAAGTTATCATCTGTTAAAACCATATCCGATGCGCCTTTGGCGACTTCCGTACCTGTTTTTCCCATAGCAATTCCGATATCTGCCGCTTTGAGTGCGGGCGCGTCGTTCACGCCGTCGCCGGTCATGGCAACAACCTCTCCGTTTTCCTGCCATGCTTTAACAATGCGAATCTTATCCTCCGGCGAAACTCTTGCATATACGGAAAAATTTCTAACCGTGTCGTTAAGTTCAAGATCAGACATTTGCGCAAGTCGCGCGCCTGTCATTACATTTTGTCCTTCCTGTAAAATTCCCAAATCTTTGGCAATTGCCGCTGCTGTTTCGGCATGGTCGCCTGTAATCATCACGGTGCGAATCCCTGCGTTTCTTGCTTTCTCTATAGCGGCGGCAACTTCATGGCGAGGCGGGTCAATTAAACCAACAAGCCCCATCAATCTAATATCTTGTTCTAATTCTTCCAAATGATCGCTGTCCGGTAGTTTTTCAATGCGCTTTCCTGCTAAAGCAAGCACACGCAACGCTTTTTGTGCAAATTCATCGTGTATTTTTTTTGCAGTTTCAAGGTCGGAAGCAACTTCACAACCTATCGGCAACCGGTCGAATGCGCCTAATGTTAAAACAATAAAACCACTCTCTTTGTCTTTTAAAATTACAGAACTCATTTTACGCTTTGATGAAAACGGGATCTCTGCCACTCTCGGATACTCTTTCATGGTATCATCAACGCTGTAGCCCTTTTCGTTCAAAAGTCTAAGCATGGCAATCTCGGTAGCGCTTCCTATATATTGAATATTCCCGTTTTCATCGGTTGTTGCAACAGCATTACCAACCATTGTTAATATCTTGAGAAAACGTATCTGTTCATCGGTAAACTCCGCGTCATCGGCAAAAGGTTCACCATCGCGAATCCATAGTTGTTTTATCGCCATGCGGTTTTGCGTAAGTGTTCCTGTTTTATCGGAACAGATTACCGAAGCGCTGCCCAACGTTTCCACCGCAGGGAGTTTTCGGATCAGTGCATTTTTTCTTACCATTTTCTGTACACCGTTGGTGAGCGACAAGGTAACAATCAATGAAAGAGTTTCAGGAACAGCAGCAACGGCTAAAGCAATGGCAATCATAATCATACTGCCAAATTCCGTGCCGCCGCGCAAACCCACTGCCAACAAAAACAAAGCGGAAATAATCGCTATCCAACAGATTGTTTTTCCAAGCCCGTCGAGTCGTTTTTGCAGCGGTGTTTTACGTTGTTTATTATCTTGCAGAAAACCGGCAACCCGCCCCATCTGCGTGTCCATTCCGGTAGCGGTAACAACTGCCGTACCACGTCCTGCTGTAACCACACATCCTGTAAAAATCATATTATGTTGGTCACCCAAGGGCATACTCCCCAACAATATTGCATCTGCATCTTTTCCTGCCGGTTCGCTTTCGCCTGTTAAAGCGGATTCGTCCGAAAAGAAGCCCACAGCATCAATCAGTCTTGCGTCGGCGGGAATAATATTTCCTGTTTCCAAAATAATCACATCACCCGGAACAAGCGCTGCGGTTTCAATTGTTTGCCGAGCCCCGTTCCGTAGCACAGTACAATCGGGAGAATTTAGTTTTTCCAACGCCTCTAATGCTCTTTCCGCCTTACCCTCTTGGGTTATTGCAAGAATAAGATTCAAAATAACTACGGCTAAAATAACAAAAGGCTCAATATATCCATCGCCATGTCGAAAAGCCAATAAAAACGAAAGCGCAACGGCAATCAATAAAACAATAATAGATACATCTTTAAGTTGATATAAAATTTTTTGAAACAACCCCGCCTTTTTGGGGGGCTGCAATACATTTTTGCCATATCTCTCTTGCCGCTTCCGAACATCTTCTTGAGATAATCCTTCGTTGGATTTTACTTTAAAATTTTCTAATACAGACTGTACATCCCATTCATGCCAGTGGGTTTGGTTTTTTGTTTTAGCCTTCATTTTCTTTTTTCTCCTTTCTATATTAATTTTCAATTAATCCTTTTATCGCTCCATTCAACCCCATAATCCTGATTTCCGCTTCCTTATAATTATACAAAGCCGTTAAATAGTTGGCTTGCGCACTGCTTAAACTCATTTCATCTTGTAAAAGGCTACTCATGGTTGCCAATCCTTCGCGATATCTTAATGCAGTTTCGTCATACACTCTTTCCGCAAGCGCAATGTTTTGCTGTTGGCGCGCTACATTTGTTCTGTTGTTTTGGTAATTATTGAGCGCATTTTGATAATCTATGGTAAATTTCTCCTTTTTGTCGTACAGCAAAGCCTCTGTTTTTAGATACTCCATTTTTACTTGCTGTGATTTTGCACGTTTCTCAAGTCCGTCAAAAACAGGTATAGACAAACTGAAAGCAATATAAGAAGAGTTGGGCCATAAATTTTCAGGACTGTTGTTGAAATAGTTTTTAAACTCCTGCCTCATTCCTTGCACCGCAAATTGTCCGGTAAAAGCAAGCGAAGGGATATAACCACTATTAACTGCTTTTTTATTCATACGATTTAACTCCTGTTGATATTCCAACATTCTAATATCAATATGATTAGAAAAATCCATCTGATTATCAAGCAAAATAGAGAACAGTTGCATTTCTGAGCTGTCGGTTAAATTTAAAGTAGTATGCAAAGGAATATTGAGAAGATATTTGAGCAAATTGTGTTGTTGTTCCAAACCTGCTTCAATATTATTTAATTGTGTGTATAAGTTTTCCAAATTAATGCTAACTCTGTCGTAATCCACTTGTTTTCCCATGCCGTTGTCCACCATAATTTTAGTAATCTCTTGTATGCGGATGGTACGAATAATATTTTCCTCTACCAAATCTTTTTGTTGTGAAGTAGTTACCGTCAGAAAATAGAGTTTTGCTACTTCCACGGCTAACTCTTCGCTCACTTTTTCGATACTTAAATCGTTAAATTCTGTAATTTTTTTGGCTAACTGAATAGCGGTAATGGCGGTTTGGTTGTACAGTATCCAATTTAATGAGATAGATGCACTTGTTACAAAATTACTCCCCATTTTTACCGGAATAGTGGTTCCGGGTTGTCCGATGATTTCTCCCGGGAGCATCGTTGTTGGTAATTTCAAATTATCTTGAAAATTCGCCCCCATATTAATTTTGGGAATAATGGCAGAGATGGCTTCTGCTTTTTTGTATTGACTTTTTTCTTTTTCAATACGAGATGTTTTAATATTGATATTTTCTTCTACTGCTATTTGCACGCATTGCTGAAGCGATAATGAAACGGTATTGATTTCTTGAGCAAACAGGATTGTAGTTCCTACAAAAATAAGTAGTGTTGATAAAATAATTCTGTTCATACTTTTTACTGCGTTTTAAAATTTAACGCGGCGAAAATAGAGTGCACTCATGTGCTCTATCTGTTATAAATTACCGAAATGATGATATTTGAGACCGAAGTGCGGAATAGAAAGATCGGGGTTTTCAGTTAATATTCCGCCATATAATTATATTTTAACTTTTTCTCAACTTATTTGTAACCAAAACATATTATACTTTCCCTATTTTTGCAGCCAAATTATTATAATTATGCCGGATAAAATTCTTATTGTTGATGACGACCGTAACATTTGCGAAATCCTTGAGTTTAATTTAAGCAACGAAGGGTATCAAGTAGAGTGTGCTTACTCTGCGGAAGAGGCGTTAAAGAAATTAACGCCACACTACGCAATAATTTTGTTGGATGTGATGATGGGCGGCATGTCGGGCTACAAAATGGCAGAAAAATTGCGCAAGGAAAATAATCTCACCCCTATCGTTTTCCTTACCGCGAAAGATACTGAAAACGATATGCTGACCGGATTTTCAGTGGGTGGAGATGATTATATCTCAAAACCGTTCTCTATTAAAGAGGTAATTGCCCGCGTGAAGGCTATTCTAAAAAGAGCAAAATCCACAGAAATAAAGGAGCATTTTATTCATACAGGTCAGATCGTTTTCAACAATATTATCATTGATTTAGAGGCAAAAGAACTTATTATTGATGAAAAACGTATCGTGCTTACCAAAACCGAATTTGAACTGTTAACTTTACTTGCCAAGAATCCCGATAAAATTTTATCTCGCGATGATATTATTGAGATTATATGGCACGAAACCCCTTTTATTACAGAAAGAACTGTGGATGTTCACATTACACGATTGAGAAAAAAAATGGGAAAATATGCTTCTATTATTGTAAACCGATCCGGCTACGGATATAAATTTGATACCGATGAAATTAGGTTATAAACAAAAACTGTTTTTATATTTATTTCTCATTTTTGCTCTTTTTACATTGGGCGTTGTAATTTTTGAGCAAACCCGCGAGGTAAAATATAAAACCGATGCGCTAAAAGAGAGGTTAGATGCTTTTGCCGAGATCATTCAAGCGCAATTATCTGAAAATGATTCACAAAACATAGACAGTTTGGTAAAACTGTTTCCAGAAAAGATTAGAGTTACGCTCATTTACAAAAACGGGTATGTGCGTTACGACAATGCCATCTCTCAGATATCATCCTTAGAAAACCACAGCCATCGTCCCGAAATTATAGAAGCAAAAGAGGCAGGAAAGGGAATGAATATCAGGATTTCACATTCAAACCATATAGAATATTTGTATTATGCGAAAAAATTCAACGACTACTATATTCGGGTGGCTTTGCCTTATAATATTCAAACTCAGAATTTTTTAAAGGCGGATAATCTGTTTTTGTACTTTATCCTTGCGCTGTTTCTATCCATGTTGTTATTGATTCATTTGGTTACCGAAAGTTTTGGGAAATCGGTAAAGCAGTTCAAAGACCACAAATATCGTCAGGAGATTACCGGCAATATCGCCCATGAATTGCGAACGCCGGTTACCATTATTCGCGGGTTTCTTGAAACAGTATTAGAGAAACAACTTGAACCCGAAAAAGAGCAATATTTTATTACACAAGCACACAACCAAACCATCGTATTGTCTGAACTGATTCGGGATATGAGTTTGATTACCAAAATGGAAGAAGCGCCGAGCACTTTTCAACTCAGTTCAGTTAATATCAATAATTTACTAAAAGAGTTAAAAACAGATTTGCAAGTTTCTTTACACGAAAAGGGGATTGATATGGAATGGGATGTTCCTGAAAGTTTGGTTGTTTATGGCAATCAAAACCTACTCTATTCCATCTTTCGTAATCTTGCTGATAATGTGATCAGCTACGCGGGAGAGAAGGTCAACATTCAGATTTTAGGTTTTCAAGACAAGCAGTATTGCCATTTTTCTTTTTCTGATAACGGCGTTGGGATTTCGGATGAGAAACATTTAACTCGACTTTTTGAGCGGTTTTACCGGATTAGCGAAGGGCGTGCCCGTGAGTCCGGCGGTTCCGGATTAGGTTTGTCGATTGTAAAAAATGCGGTTCTCTTTCATAAAGGCTCTATTCGCGCTAGAAACAAAGAAAATGGTGGATTAGAGTTTCTATTTAGTTTAAAAATCGAAGGATAATGTTTGACCTTTAATAAGAGCCATGCATCTTTATATCGCCATACCAGCCCTTGATGAATTAGAATTTCTGCCTCAAACATTTGCCGCCATTGCTCAACAAAAAACAGAATTTCCGTTTTCAGTTTATGTGTGTGTAAACCAACCTGATGAATGGTGGAATGATGCAGAAAAGGTTGAAATATGCCAAAACAATCATAAACTATTAAACATTCTCAACTCTTTTAACTTCAATGTCTTTAATAATTCTTTAACCATCATTGATAAATCTTCACAAGGCAAAGGATGGCGCAAAAATAATGCCGGCGTGGGTTGGGCACGAAAAACCCTTTTTGAGGAGATCCTAAAAACTGCAAATAACGAAGATGTAATCATCAGTTTGGATGCCGATACCTTGTTTCAAGAGACTTATTTTCAATCTATCGGAGAAAATTTTTCCAAAAACAAGATAGATGTGATATCTGTACCTTATTATCATAAACTTACAGAAGATGATCATATTAATTGCGCCATTTTACGCTACGAGATTTACTTGCGCAACTATTTTATCAACATGCACCGGATCGGCTCCCCATACACATTTACTGCCATTGGTTCTGCCATCGCTTTGAAAGTAAAAGCGTTGTGCAAAATCAGAAACATTACCCCCCTCAGTAGCGGCGAAGATTTTTATCTTTTGCAAAAACTAAGAAAGATGACGCCTATTTCAAACTACAATTCCGAACTTGTGTACCCTGCTGCACGGTTCTCAACCCGCGTACTTTTTGGTACCGGTCCCGCAATGATTAAAGGCAGCAGCGGCAACTGGAACAATTACCCCATTTATCATCATACGCTATTCGACACCATAAAAGAAACCTACGATATTATTCCTGAACTGTTTACAGAAGATATAGAAACGGAGTTTATAGATTTTCTAAAAACTCAATATAAAACTAATGACTTATGGGGCCCTTTGCGTAAAAATTTCAAAACACTACCCCAATTTGTCCGTGCCTTTCATGAAAAAGCAGACGGGTTAAGGATTTTGCAGTTTCTGAAAGCGAAGCATCAAGCAACGAAAGAGGAACTACAAGTGGCGAGTAATGAGTTGATGGATACCAGGGATAGGTTATTTGAGATTGAGATGGGGTTGAGAAAATTTCATTCCGGAACTTTTCTAAAGTAGCCGGCCATGCTTCAATTTATAAAAATTCTTAAAAAAATTGCTTCATTTGGATAATTAGAAAAAACTAACTATCATTGCAGCCTCAAAAAATAAAACTATGTTGCATTCTAAGGAAAAGTAATGGAGGATATTAAAAACAACCCTCAATTTTCCGGTTTATCAGACAGCGAAGCAAAACTTCGAATTGAAAGAGACGGCTACAATGAACTGCAAGGGAGTAAATCGCGAAGCTTTTGGGCAATCATGCTCGGCGTAGTGAAAGAGCCTATGTTTCTGTTGCTTGTAGCCTGTGGTACGGTATATATGGCTATCGGCGATATTCAGGAAGGGATTATGCTCATGGGATTTGTGCTTGTGATCATGGGCATAGAGTTTTATCAGGAGCGAAAAAGTGAAAAGGCATTAGATACTTTACGGGACATGGCAAGTCCACGGGCAATAGTAATTCGTAATAACACAGAGCGTCGTATTTCGGGTCGTGAAGTGGTTTGCGATGACTTAATCGTACTTCAGGAGGGCGACAGAATCCCAGCCGATGCCACCGTGCTTAAAAGCGTAAACTTGCTGGTGGACGAATCGCTGCTTACGGGAGAATCGGTTCCTGTGCGCAAACACGATTGGGCAGGCGAATCCGATAATATCCAACCCGGTGGCGACGACCAACCCTTTGTCTATTCAGGCTCAATGGTAGTACAGGGCAATGGCTTGGCTATGGTTACCCATATCGGAATGAACACCCAAATCGGAAAAATCGGAAAATCTATCAGCGAAGTGAAAGAATCGCCAAGCAGGTTAAAAAAAGAGATTGGTGAATTAGTAAAAAATCTGAGCATCATCGGCGGAATATTGTTTGTCATCGTAGTCGCTTTATACACCCTTACTCGCGGAGACTTACTGCAAGGCTTATTGGCAGGAATTACACTCGCAATGGCAATGCTTCCAGAAGAGTTTCCGGTGGTGCTTACCATTTTTATGGCTGTCGGCGCTTGGCGAATCTCAAAAAAACGGGTATTGACACGACTCCCTAACGCCATCGAAATATTGGGATCTGCAACAGTATTGTGTACCGATAAAACCGGAACACTTACCGAAAACAAAATGAAAGTTACCAAACTATACAACAAAGATAGCTACCACACCATAAAAGAAGCAAGTAATTTTCCGGAAGAATACCACGATATTATAGAATACGGAATCCTGTCAAGTCAGGTAAATCCTTTCGATCCCATGGAAAAAGCGATTAACAACATCGGCGAATCGTTTCTGAAAGGATCGGAGCATTTGCACGAAGACTGGGAAATGGTAAAAGAATATTCGTTGTCGCGAGAGCTGCTGGCAATGTCGCGAGTCTTTCGAAGCAAGTCATCCAATCGTCTCGTTATTGCAGCAAAAGGCGCTCCGGAAGCCATTTTCGAACTTTGCCACCTGCCTGCCGATCTCCATGATAAATTTGCAGAAGCCGTACAAAAAATGGCTTCGGAAGGGTTACGTGTATTGGGAGTTGCAAAATCAAGCATCCCTGAAAGCAGATTGCCTGAAATACAACACGCTTTTGATTTTGAATTTGTGGGTTTGATAGGTTTGTTCGATCCGGTTCGCCAAGAAGTACCGCAAGCCATAAAAGAATGTTACGAAGCCGGAATTAGGGTAATTATGATTACGGGCGACTATCCGGTTACCGCTCAAAACATTGCCAAAGAGATTGGTTTGCGAAACTACTGCGAATGTATTACAGGAGCAGAATTAGATGAAATGAATGAAATCGAACTATGTGAGAAAATAAAGAGTATTGACCTGTTTGCAAGGGTAGTTCCCGAGCAAAAACTCAAGATTGTGAATGCTTTGAAACGCAACAACGAAATTGTCGCCATGACGGGCGATGGCGTTAATGACGCCCCTGCGCTGAAAACTGCCAATATCGGTATTGCTATGGGAGAAAAGGGAACAGATGTCGCACGCGAAGCATCAGAATTAGTATTAATGGACGACAATTTCAGCTCCATTGTTGAGGCGATAAAAATGGGACGCCGTATATTCGACAATCTGCAGAAATCTTTAGGCTATATCTTTGCCATTCACGTACCTATAGCAGGCATGTCGCTCATTCCCGTACTTCTTGCCGATTGGCCTCTCATTCTATGGCCCGTACATGTTGTTTTTTTAGAACTGATTATTGACCCTGCTTGCTCGGTTATTTTTGAAGCGGAACGCCCAGAAAAAAATCTCATGTCGCGCCCGCCTAGAAAAATCAATGAGCCCTTTTTCGGTAAAAAGAAGATCTTTATCAGTTGTTTTCAAGGTTTATGTATTTTGATAGCCACGATGGGCGTTTATTTCGTAACTCTCAAAATGTGTTACAGCATCGGCGAAGTAAAGGCGATGACCTTTTCTACTTTAATTTTCGCCAATATCGCTACCATCCTTACTAATCGTTCATGGAAATCCTCTATTTTCACAATCCTGCGCATCCCTAACAAAACTGTAAAGTGGGTCATCGGCGGAGCTGCGTTGTTTATGATTTTAGTACTAACTGTTCCCTTCCTGCAAAATCTGTTCCAGTTCGAGCCGGTTAACATTTGGAAAATAGCCATTACGTTTGTGGTTGGAATGAGTACGATGATTTGGTTTGAAGTATATAAGCGATTGGTGTAATTGGCATGTTTCTTCCTGCAGTATTCAATCTTTCATACAGAATATTTTCGCACACCATTTATCTGTAAAAATCCGTGTAGTCCGTGGCAAAAAAAATACTATATTGCGCCAAACTACTCACATGAACTTCTCTCACTACCCCATACTAAAAATCTTGATTCCCTATGTTTTAGGCATCATTCTGGGGTATTTTCTGCCGATTTATAACATTAATCTGCTTTTCTGTATTTCCGGACTCATTTTTTCAGGTATCATTTTGATGCTTTTTCGACGAAAAACAAAGTTTTTTTTGCGAAATACCAGCACCGCTTTACTACTCTTCTCGTTCTGTTTTGCGGGATATTTGTCCGTTTTCTTCCATTTTTATAAAAACCCTGCAAGTTTAGATATGGAAAAAATTACACAAAAACAAACCTGGATCGCAGAAATTAAAGAACTCCCCAGAGAGCGGGAAAAATCTTTCAAAGTTATTGCAAAACTCCATGCGGTAAATGAATCTTCTTATTGGATGACAAAGAAAGTACTCCTTTATTTTCAAAAAGATAGCGCTATACAAAAATGGAAAGTCGGCGATAAAGTAATAATTAACACTAAACTATCCTTTATTGAACCTCCGAAAAATCCATATCAATTTAATTATGAAAAATTTATGAAAAGAAAAGGGATTCGTCTTACCGGTTATATCGGCAGCCAATATTGGGCATACTTGAAGGGCGAAAGAAATATCTCTATAAAAAGATATGCATCCTATATGCAACGTTCTTTATCCGGAAAATTAGTAGAATCAGGAGTTTCCGGATCGGAATTTAGCGTGGTGGCTGCTATATTGCTGGGAAACGACGAAACGCTGGAACCTGAGTTGAGAGCAAGTTATACAGCCACAGGGGCAAGCCATATTCTTTGTGTCTCCGGAATGCATGTAGGTGTAATTTTTATGATCCTCGGTTTTTTGTTAAAACCATTAGATTATTCTACGAGAACGCGTTATCTTAAAAATATTATTCTCTTGATTGCCGTTTGGATATATGCCAATATTACAGGATTGGCACCCTCCGTAACACGATCGGCAGCTATGTTTTCATTTGTGATTACCGGCAAGTTCCTGAAACGAAAAACAAACGTTTTTCACAGTCTATTTGCATCATTATTTATTTTACTTACAAACAATCCATTACTAATTTTTGAGTTGGGATTTCAGTTAAGTTATTTGGCGGTTTTTGGAATTGTACTCTTTCAAAACAAAATAGCGCAATGGACGCACCCAAAAACGAAAGCAGGAAAATATATCTGGGATTTGCTCACGGTTTCTTTGGTAGCGCAAATGGCAACCTCTCCCTTAGCTGTCTTCTATTTCGGACAGTTTCCAAACTACTTTCTATTGACAAATCTATTCATAATACCGCTCTCTTTTGTAATTACTGTACTGGGAATGGGAACGTTAGCTTTTTCGTTCAACAGTTTCCTGTCTAATGGTTTGGGGTATCTCTTAAATTTTGTTATTAAAGTTATGAATAGCATCATTTTTTATATAGAACAAATACCCGGAGCTACAACAGCCCCCATTTCTATCAATATAGTTCAAGTTCTATTACTCTATTTACTCATCATAATTCTCTACCTCTTTCGAAAAAAAATAAATAAACTATTTATTTTTAGCATGTTAATATTAAATACTATTTATTTCATTCATTCCATAGATAAAATAAAAAGTCATCATTATATTAATGTTGTAGATTATCATATTCCTAAAAGCGCAGCATTTCAGTTTTGCCACAACGGGAATGCGGTTATTTTTTCTGATTCAATTTGCAGCGAATCAAATAAGAATTATCAGTTTAATATTAAAAATCACGACAATACGATGCGCATAAAGAATATTTTCTTGCAAGTTGACGACGATTTTGAAAACTCATTTTTGTGTAAAAAAGGAAACTACATTTTCTTCCAAAATACCCTTTATGTTTTAGAAAGAAACAGATTTAAACCAAATAGCGTGAAGTTAGTTATTTACGATCATAAAACTTCCGATGGAAGCGTTGACAAATTGAATGGATTTAGAATAGTTGATTAGATTTTCAACAATCGCTTTTCTTGGGGTTTGATTTAGATTTAGTTTGGAAAATTTCTTATAAAGCGTTAATTCATTATTCATAGGCTAAATATTCGTTTTTAATAAATCAAAAACGCCTACAACAATGAAATATTGCAAATAAAGTGAAATAAAATACTATTACTTGATTATGAAATGATCACGTGTTTTTCTTTAATCAATTTTCTAAGATTAATAAGGGCGTAGCGCATTCTTCCGAGCGCAGTATTAATGCTCACGCCGGTCATTTCCGCAATATCTTTAAAACTGACATCGTCGTAGATACGCATCTCTAATACTTCGCGCTGCTCTTCCGGAAGATATTGCACTAAATTCTTTACATCGCTGTAAATTTGCTCCGTGATAATTTTTTGCTCAATAGAAGGATCGGTACCATTTAACACATCAAAAATATTGAAATCACTATTAGATTCAAAAACCGGCATGCGTTGTACTTTGCGGTAATAGTCAATTTTAAGATTATTTGCAATACGCATAACCCACTGCAAAAATTTTCCTTCTTCTCGGTAGTTATCAGACTTAAGGGTGTTAATAACTTTAATGAAAGTATCCTGAAAAATATCCTCTGCCAATTCACGATTTTTGACTGACATTAGGATGTACGAAAAAACCTTTTTTTGATGTCTGTTGATTAAATGTTTCAGTGCAATTTCATCACCTTCAACATAACGAGTAATTAACTCATTGTCGGTTAACGCAATCGATTTCATAATCATTTTTTTGTTACTGGAATTAAAAAGTAGAGATTTAATCGATAGCGTTCCTCCTATAATTTTTTAATTAATAAAAGACGGCGCAAATATATAATAACTTTAATGTGAAATTCAAAATGAATAAAAAAAATAAAAAATTAATATAACTTATTTATTTTCAATGTAATAAATTTGTATATTTTTTTCAAGCACTCGCTATAGCACCATTTTTATGAATCAAATCGCTGAAATTTATCATAATATTACTCATAATAATCGAATTTCAGGTGCTTAATGGTCATTCCTTTATTAATTAATTGGTGCAATGAATCAATTCCTATTCTTAAATGTTCTAAAGAGAATTGTTCGGTAACTAATTTGTCGCTTTTTTCAGTTTTGATCCCATCAGGGAGCATGGGTTGGTCGGATATCATAAGCAAAGCGCCGGTAGGAATTCTGTTATAAAAACCTACAGAAAACAGAGTTGCTGTTTCCATGTCAATAGCAGTAGCTCTAATGGCTCTTAGATATTCTTTAAACTTATCGTCGTGTTCCCACAATCTGCGATTTGTAGAATAGACCGTTCCTGTCCAATAATCTTTGTTATTGTCTCTTATTGCAGAAGAGATAGCTTTTTGAAGATTAAAAGCAGGCAGCGCCGGTACTTCCGGAGGAAAGTAGTCGTTTGAAGTACCCTCTCCTCTAATTGCCGCAATAGGGAGCAGCAGTTCTCCCAGCCCGATATAGTTTTTAAGTCCGCCTGTTTTACCAAGAAAAAGCACAGCCTTTGGTTTCACAGCGGTCAGCAGGTCCATGATGGTGGCTGCCATAGCGCTGCCCATAGAGAAGTTAATAATGGTAATATTGTCTTTTGTAGCGCTTTGCATGGGATTATCTGCGCCCATGATTTCAACGTTCATGATCTCAGCAAAGTTCGCTACATAGTTTTTGAAGTTAGTAAGGATAATATATTTACCAAAATCGGACAAATCGGTTCCGGTATATCTGGGGAGCCAATTTTCAGCTATTTCAATTTTCGTTTGCATATTTTTTGTTTTTAATAAAAATACTTTATACCTTGCTATTTTAGACTATCTCTTCCACCACTTCTCTAACTATTTCCTCAATCACACTTTCATCTATTTGTTTAATATATCCTTTCTCTTGCAGCAACTGGGTTAATTCCTGTGTTTGGCGGATATCGCTTTTGGCAGCCTCAAACACCTCTTCCCATGTAAGGTTTTTGAGTGCCACTCCCTCTTTAATTGCCTGCATTGCCACGTCGGCGGCAACTTTTGGAAAGAGCTCCCACTCTAACATGTTGGGCATAATGTTTTCGATATGAATACCTCTATTTTCGGCAAATTCGGCGATGGAGTGTGCGGCGCGAATTGCCATGCCGTCGGTAATTTTTCTGGCAGAAACCAACAATGTGCCTTTTAGAATGGAAGGAAAACAAACGGAGTTATTTACCTGATTGGGAAAATCGCCTCTTCCGGTGGCAACGATGTATGCGCCTGCCTCTTTCGCCTGATAAGGATAGATTTCAGGTACAGGGTTAGCACACACAAACACAATCGGTTTCTCTGCCATGAGTTTAATCCACTCCGGTTTAATCGTATCGGGTCCTGGTTTGGAAAGCGCCACCAATACATCGGCATCTTTAAATGCTTCTTCCGGATCGGTAATACAGTCGGGGTTTGTAGATTGACACAATTCCCACTGGCGGTAAAAAAGAGGATTCTCTTTGTAGCGCGTATTGTTTTTGTGCAGCGTTGAGCGACTGTCGAACATGATAATCTTTTGCGGGTTTGCGCCATCGGTAATCATCAATCGTGCAATGCTGGTGTTGGATGCACCCGCACCGTAGAGTACTACCTTAATCTCCGACATTTTCTTGTTTACCAATTTCAGGGCATTTATTACGCCAGCTAAGGTAACGCAGGCGGTGCCTTGCGCGTCGTCGTGCCACACGGGGATATTGCACTCTTCGCGAAGCGTGTCTAACACTTTAAAGCAGTTGGGTTGGGAGATATCTTCCAGATTGATAGCTCCGAAGCTCCACTGTGCTCGCTTTACAAACTCTATGATTTTGTCGGCGTTAGGTTCTCCGGTTTCATCCCTGCTATCCATACAAAGCGCAATGGCGTCCACGCCGCCCAAATATTTCATCAACATGGCTTTGCCTTCCATTACGCCCAGTCCGCCGGAAGGGGTGCAGTCGCCGTCGCCCAGCACGCGGGTGCTGTCGCTTACAACTGCTACTAAATTTCTACGGTTACTCAGTTCAAACGAGGTATCGTGGGCATCTCGAATTGAGGTAGAAACTGCGGAAACGCCGGGAGTGTACCACACATTGAACCAGTTGAACCCATACAAGGGCGCTTTGGGAATGGTTTGCATCTTGCCGCCGTAGAAAGCGTGCATCTTCAATGCCATCTTTTTGTAAAACAAAGTTTTTGCTTTCGCAATTTGCGCTTCTGAAAAATGAACCGGAAATAGATTGGTGATTGATTCTAAGGAAATAATTGGGTTTTGCATAGCAATTTTTTATGTGGCAAAAGTATATGAAAAAAGATTTAATGATTTAATGATTCTTTTTATTCAAAATTTCCAATAAATCCAGATTATTTGCATACATACCATAACAATAGTCCATTTCATTTATCCAAACATATTGTTCGGCAGGTTCCCCGTTGGTGCCCCATTCTAAATGAAAAAAATAGTTTTTAATTCCATTTGCTTTCAAGCGTTTAAGGAGGTCTTCATTCCCGGGTAACGCGTAAATACGGCTCATACAGATATATTCAATTCTTTTATCTTTTAAGACCTGTTCAATATTTGCAATACTTTTTGATTCAATGGGCATTATTCCCATCTTCATAGCTTTTTTAGATTTTCCAAAAATAAGGTTTTCGGAAACCATCGGCTTTATGCCCAATTCAATGGCTTTATCCACCGCTTCCCATGTAAATAGTTCCATAATTACTCTGTCTCTAAATAAAAATTCATCATAAATTCTTTGAGGGTCGTTTATTTTATCGGTTACTAAAATAGCGTCAGAATGTTTATGAAACCACTCGTTTATGCTTTCCATATTCATTGGAGTATATTTACCTTCAATGAGTTGTGACATAAATTCTGCTTCTGTAGTTCCGGGTGGATCATGCTTTGCAACAATTTTTCCATCTGTAGTTAACACGATATCAAGTTCAAATAATCTGCAGCTCTTACTATACGACAGATTCAATGCTTCGAGACAGTTGGTATAGTTAATCCCGTCAATGGATCCGCCGGCGTGGGCGATGAAATATTCCCAGTATTCTATTTTTTTGCAATTGGGGTCGCATTTACAATCATTGTCTTTACAACAGGAAAACGTTGTAAAAAGCAACATTGTTAATAGAAAGGTTCTTGTAATTTGTTTATTGTTCATACTCTCCTTGAATTAAGATTTTAGTTTTTTTCAATTTTGAATAATTTCTTGGTTTCTCTCCTCCTATACAGAAATAGATTTTAATATTAATATCGGTAACATTCTCTACTACAAATTGTCTTTCAATATGTAACGGATACCATTTTTCTAACTCAATATCTTCAACCATAATCAATTTATTAATATAGTCATGGTAATAATGAGCATTTAGCATATTTTGTCCATCACAAACAACCATTAATTCGGTGCATTGTTGATTTTCCGGTATTGTCAAAAACATGACATCCCCTGTAATGGATATTTTAATCTTTTTCCATTTCCCTTCAATCTTTGTTTCCGGATACAAAGTTGTACTTTTCCACCCCGGAGTTGAGTCAAAAAGTATAGAAAATGTTCCTATATTTATATCTTTAATGGTTTTATATGCCGGTTTTATATATAATGATTCTTTTGTTAATTTGTTATTGAGGTAAACATATTTATGAATGTATCGGTATAGTTCCAACCTGTTTTTCATAAACTCTTTTACAGAATCGTTTTGAATCTCTTTTAAATCCAAGTTGCCATTTTCAATTTCAAACAATTGGCTGTTATAGTAATAATTATTATAGATAATATCTTTATATCCATTAGAATAATCAAACATTACGGTTTTCAGATTAGAAGCAAAAACCGATGATGTATCTAAGGAATTTCCAAGCCAATGCGTGGTTGGTAATGAGGTGAGGTTATAATGCTCTCTTAACAATGCCTCGAGTGTTGGAACCAAGTCGTTATGCGAAACCAAAGCAGGAAACTTCTTATGAGTAGATAATAATGGCGACCAAATAAGCAAAGGAACATGAAATGGAGATAAATCGTTTTTTTGCATCATTCCACTTGCATGATCGCCTGTAAAAATAAAAATGGTATGATTAAAATCTTCTCTTTTATTATAGCTTTCAAAAAAATCTTTCAAACACAAATCCTGATAAAAGATGGATGCCGCATGATCTATTCGCTTTAGATAATATTCCTGTTTATCTTTTGGGGCAGACTTAATAATTTCCATCAGTAATTGGTATGCTCTTTTATAATGAACATTTTTTTTATCAGCCAATTGATGGGCAGAAGTAGTTATGAAAAGGTTGAAATATGGAGTAGTGGCAGTTAAGAAATGGGGGTCTTGCAGCACTTTCGAATACATAATACTATCGTGGTATCCCCAATAGGGAAAACCGTTGTTTTCTGTTTTGTTTTTTTCGTAGTCTTTATAATAAACTTCCGACATATAGTCAATATCTTGCGCTAATAAGTAATCGTTTACGGCATCAAAATAAAATGCACCTGCATAAAAAGCATGGGTTTTATAATAATTCTTTTTAAGGATTTTTATGAGTGAATTGTGATCCGGCATATTTCCAAACTGAAAACCTTTTACGCCAAATGGCAAAGAACCGGTGGTTGAAGGAACAATGCCAAAACTTCTTCTTGTTGTTGATATGCAATTTTTCCAATAGAGACCTTTATTAGCCAAAGAATCAAGAAATGGAGTAAAAGATACGCCTTTATCATCGGAATAGGTCCATTCTCTCCCCAACGACTCTAATATGAATATTACTATATTCGGTTTTATTGTATCCGGTTTAAAATAGGGCGCCAACACATTAATGGCTTCGTATGCTCTTTCTAAAGGATAATACAGGTCTGTTATTATTCTTTCGGGATTATCTTTTAAAAATTCAAGAACTCTTTCATGATCGTACTCAACATCACTATTTTTTTGGGTTGAAAGAAAATACTCTTTTGTAGAAGTAAAACAATAAAGATTTTTATTTTGAATATAATTTTTAATTGTTGTGCTTTCCTTACCGGTAGCTGATTTCGGAATCAAAGGAAAAAACGATGCCATAATTAAAGCAACTAATGTTGTGGTAATGATTATTTTTCTATGTAATGTCTTCTTATTCAATAAAAAAAGAATGAAATAGAAAAAGATTATGGTAGCCATAATAGCCAATATGAGCATCCAAATGTTAAGGGTTGCTTCTATGGTTGATTTGACTTCAGAAAATGGGCGTGCAAATAATTCTGCACCTAACAATGCTCCGGTATGAAAGAAATAAACCGTGAGTCCTGCTTCAAAAAGCACAAGCAAAGAAAGAATAATGGAAACAAATATATTTGAAATAGTTTTATTAAAAAAAAACAAAATCGCATAAACAGGAAACAACAGCACGGCATAAAAAGAATAAGCAACCCATAAGATCAGAAAACTCTTTATAAAACTGTGGAAAGAGATACTTTCTACCCATCTAATCAAATATATCGTTTCAACTACCTTGCACAGAACACCCAGCATCAAAAAAATAAAAAAGACCTTAGTATATTGTTCTAAAATTCCGGTTGTTCTTTTCATAGAGAAACATTATTTACCCTTAAATCCGACAGCAAAAATAGGTATTTTTTTGAACGTTAGTAAGTGTTGCAGGTTATGGCATTTTCTGTCTAAATAATATCTAATTAAATTCTCTACATTTGCAAAAAAAATTACTAATGTAATTATATGACAATTAATAACTTTTCCAAAGAAGACACTCTTATTTATAAAGGAATTGGGATATTACTTATTTTATTTCATAATTTCTTTCGCAGATTTCCACCTTGGACAGGAGAAAATGAGTGGTATTTTAGCAGCGTTCATTTTGATAAATTCTTTCACGGATTGCTTGACACCCCATTTGAATTTATCAATCTGTTTTTTTCCTATTTTGGACACTTTGGACTTCAAATTTTCATCTTCATTAGTGGAGTGGGACTTGCTTTGTCTATGCAAAACAGAGATAGAAATTGGGGGATTTTTATGATTGAGCGCTTGAAAAAGCTATATCCCTTGATGATCACAGGATTTGTTTTTTTGGTTGTTTATAAAATTGCATTTGATGGTCAGATGATTGGTTGGTATTATATTCGAGAGTTTATTTATAAACTTTTATTTTTACATACTTTTAATATATCTAAGGATTCTGCATTGAGTTTAACAGGTCCTTGGTGGTTTTTCGGTCTGATATTTCAGTTGTATGTTATATTTCCCCTGTTGTTTAAAATGATAAAAAAATATCGTATCAAAGCGTTTCTTGTAATTTGTTTAATCTCTTATGTATGGATATATATTTCCCAGTATGTATATCAACCTAAGGCATATATTCTATTGTTTCAAAACGCACCCGGACACTTGCCGGTTTTTGCGTTAGGAATTTTATTAGCGTTGAATCCGGGTATAAAAATCCATTATTTTTGGGGGATATTAGCATTGATTATTTTTTCATTAGGAAACTATTATAAACTCTTTTTTCCGTTAACGTTCCTAAGTGTTACCATACTTTTAATATTTGGGTTCTCAAAATTCATGCCTTTTCTGTTGAATAAAACAAAAAGAACAAAGGCAGTATTAACTTTCTATGGATCTATTTCTATGGTAATTTTTGCTATCCATGGTCCTTTGAGATTTCCATTTGTTAACATTAGCGGTAACAATTTTGGACAACGTCTTTTCAGTGCTCTTTTGTTTTTATTGCTGCAACGGCACTCTCAATCTTGGGAAATATGTTGTATAAATGGTTGGTTAAGAAGTGTGATCTCTCTTTGCGGCAAAAAAAAATAATATAATCTGTATAGTTATCTTATTTTCCTGAAATTAATATTTTCATATTTGATAGGGTAATTTTCTTATCGCGCTCCCAATCCATATCAGCCACATTGGTTGTTACATAAATATGCACGGAAATATTCTCAATATTATTGACATCAATCTCTTTCTCAACCAACAATCGATATTTTTTATCACATAACATATCTTCATCATCAATATATTTTGTGATGTTGTCTCTAAAATAATAGTTTAATCTTTTTCCTTTACAAATAAAATTCAACATCATTTGTTTATTTTGATGTACTAAATCATTAATAATAATATCTGCCATCAATTTAATTTTAATCTTATTATACTTTCCTTTAATTTTTTGAGCGGGCATAATGTCAAAAGTAGCAATTCCTGCTCTGGATGGAATAGTATCGGGAGTTTTACAAACAATGGTGTTATTATTTTTATAACTTCTTATTAATCTGTATCTATTATTGGCAAGAGTGTCGGTTTTAATAAGTTTATCGTTGTGATAAACATAATTATTAATATACTTTAATAGATTAAATCTTGAATATATCCTTTCTATCAAATTTGATTCTTTTATTTCCTGCAAGTCTAGATTTTCGTCAATTTTATACAATTTTTTGTTGGAATAATCGCTTTTAACTTCAAAATAAAATTGATTATACAGCATTGTATTTACCTTTCTGTCATAGCTTAAAAACAGGAGTTTTTCTGAGGGATTAAAAACGGAAGAGGTATCTAAACCCATGCTGCACCATGCAAGTTTTTCGGGGAGTTTCAAATGATAGTTATGTTGTAGGAAAGAGATCATCGAGGGCGTAACTGACAAATGGGAAACTGGATTCGGAAAGCTTTGAGATTTAATTAATAAAGGCGACCAAATGATGAGAGGAACCGAAAAATTTGCCATTCTGTTTTTGTGGATCATATCACTATGGTCTCCTGTTATGATAAAGATAGTATTTTCAAATTCTGGCAGTTTTAAATAGTCATGGATAAAAGATCTAATACAGTCGTCCACATAATTAAAAACCTGCAATCTTTCTTTTATAGGTAAAAAATATTTCTGTTGTTTTTCATCTAATTTTGAAAATATCATTTCTGTTTTAGGTTCATAATATTCTTTCAGCGCCCGATCTTCCTTATCGTAAAATGTTGTATGGGAAGTTACTGTTAAGTAAACACTTACATTTGGTTTTTGATTGAAAGAGGATTGTAAATAGGCTAAACTTTTATCAAAAAGAACCTTATCGTGGAGTCCCCAAAAATTTGCATGGTTATTTTTCCTGTAAATTCTCATATCGGACACAAAATTGTCGATATGGTCTATCTCCTGTAAGGTTAAAAAATCTAACATACTGTCGAAATTTATTTCACCTCCATGGAAAAAGTTTGTGGCATAATTATTATTTTTCAATACTGAAAATAAGGAATGGTGTTTGGGTATAATTCCAAATTGAAATCCTTTTATTCCGTGTGGAACCGACCCAACCACCGAAGGCACAGCGGCAAAGGTTCTTGGAGAACTACTTAAACAATTTTTCCAATACAATCCGTCATTTGCCAATGAATCTAAAAATGATGTAAAAGTAACGCCATTTCCTTTATCTCCCAAAAGATAGCTCCCCAAACTTTCAACAATAATGATTACTATGTTAGGTTGTTTTTCAGACTTTCTAAAAAAAGGCGAAAGTATATCCGGAAATTCGGATGAAGGACGCTCCATAGGGTAATCTAAATCTGCAAGACTCTTATTATTGTATAGATTAACGTACTCTTTTAATAACTTCTCATTTTTTTCAATTCCTCTTTTTTCATCTGTAATGGAGTAATCTACTTCGGGCTCTGCATAGATATTATCTCTTATGGCAGAAAAGAAATAGTAGGATTTTGATTCTAAATAGTTATTAACTATTTTATTCTCATCTCTTTGGTAAAATAAAGTAAAAACTGCAAAAACGCCAACAGATCCCAAACTTATAGATAGAAAAAGAAAACGGTTGAAAAACTTTATTTTCTTCAACAAGAACGGCACAACTACAAAAATCGTTATTACAAGAGAGATTGAGAAGATGTCTATAAAGATATTGGATGAATTTCTAATGGTAACAAACGTTTCTGATAGCGGTCTGACCAATAATTCCATTCCCATTAGAGCGCCGGTTTGTTGATAATACATATACAGCCCGATCTCCAAAGAGAATAAGATTGCAAAAATTACGGATACAACGATTTGAGCTGTTTTTTTGCTTACGAAACAGAAGAGCAGATAAAGAGGGAGGAGTATGGATGCAAATAGAGCAAAAGCTGCGGTAATATTAAAGTACGATTTCAATAGAGGTAAAAAAGAGATTGTTTCTTGATATTTGCAAAACCAAATGGTTTCTATTGTATTGAAAATATAGCCGGCAATTATAAATATTACTACGCAAACAAGATATGACTTTAAAATAGTAAGAGATTTATTAAGGAATATTTTCATATAACTATTAATCATTAATTATCAAATCATTGGCGTACATACCGTAGCAATAATCCATGTCGTTTTCCCAAATATATGCTTCCGGTTTTCTACATCAATGCTTCTTTTCGTAAACCAAACATAAGTCTTAATCCCCTTTTCTTTAATCCTTTTTAAAAGTTCCGTATCGTTTCTAATGGCATCTCTGTGCATACCAACAATTTTGATATTCAAACTGTCTATTATCTTTTCTATATTAGGTGTCCCCCAGAAATTGATTTGACTTAGCATAGGAGTTACCCCCAATTCAATAGCCTCTTCAATGGCTTCCCAAGAAAACAGTTCCATAATCAGTCTGTCTTTGAATTTGAACTGTTCTGCAAGAAGATCCGGTCTGTTAATTTTGTCGGTAACAAAAATAGCATCGGGATGGTTCTCAAACCAGTTATTTATCATCTCCATATTCATCGGCGTAAGTTTTTCATGAATGGGTTGTGATAGAAATTCCGCCTCGCTCATATCTATAGGATCGTGAACAGCCACTATCTTATTGTCGTTGGTTAGTTGAAGGTCTAATTCAAACATTCTAAATCCATTCATGTATGCTCTGTTCAGCCCTTCCAAACTGTTTGTTTTAGTATATCCTTCTACTGCTCCGCCTCCGTGTGCAATGAACATGTCGTGATACTTGTTGTCTTGTGGGGTTTCATTATCTTTTCTCATTTCATTACACGAAATTGTTGTCAATAAACATATTGTAAAAGTAATGCCGAATTGAATGAATTTTGGTACTCTCATTTTTTTTAGCTAATTATTTTTATATTTAATTTTTTTTTTTCAATTATTAATTTTACTTCAATATCATCAATATATCCTTCTTGTTCTTCATTATAGAGGAAAACTTTAAGATAACAACCTTGGTCAAAAAGTTCACAAATATCTTTGTTGCAAAAAAACGAAAACCTATAATTGTACCATTGTTCCGGTTTGGCATTAACGAGGTAGTCGTGTTTATGGATTATTTTTTTATTATCTTTAAACAAGTGTACTCTGGTTTGTATTTTTTCGCCATTATAATCTGCTTTCAAGTAGATTTTAAACGCGATATAAATGCTGAATTTTTCTATATCATCTTCAAAAAAAACATAATTCAAAAAGTTTATTAATAGCTTGTTTGCTTGATTAAAATAAAGAGTATTTTTTCGATTTTCAGGCGCTTCCATTATTGGGAGGTCTGATCTTGTTGCAAAATAACTTCCTGCAGCTATCGTGTCATAAATATCCAATACCGTGGTTGCTTCTCCTTTTTTTGAATGAGTTTTCCTCAATAAAACATCGTTCTGTAATGTATAATTGTCAATAATTTTATAAAGTGTAAACAATTTTTCCATTTGATGCACAATTTCAGGGTCAGGATTTTCCAATCTTCGAGGTAGGGTATCTGAAAATTCATCGAGAACACCTTCACAATAGAGATAGTTTTTATAAATAATGCCTTCACAAAGTCCATGTGCGCCTTGCAAGTATGAGAAGGTGTTGGCATTAAATGCGATAGAAGTGTCTAATCCTGAATTTAACCATGCTACTTCATCCGGCGTTTCGATGTTGAAGTTGTTGTGTAAAAGCGATAAAATAGTTGGGGTTATGTCGCGATGTGTAACAACTCCTTTCATGGTTCTACCCGATTTTAACATAGGAGAAAAAATAACCAAGGGAACATGATAGCTGTAAGCCCCTGCAAATTGTTTGGAAAAAGCGTGGTGGTCTCCGGTAATAATAAAAATAGTATTATCAAAGTCCTCTCTTTTTTTATAGCCCTCTATCAATTGTTGCAAAGACCAATCCGCATAAGCATACCCTCCATAGACGTTTAACAGATTTAATATCTTCTTTTTTTGGTCATCAGAAGTGGTTTTATTTTGAGTTACTTTGGTTTTAACAATATTTTGAAAAAAGGCACTTCTAGGATATTCCCATGGATGGTGCGTAGCTGAAGAAAGGTAGATGTCAGTGCGCGGGGATTCGGTTCGTTGATTTAGTTTTCGAAGTGCCTGTTTATAGATCAAATGGTCTTCGTATCCCCATTCGGATGCTATAGTTTCCTTTTTAATATCTTGCTCCCACTCGTCATCTGTTAAATAAGTCATTTTATTCTGATCTGAAAATATATCCATTTTTATCCACGCTGATGGTCCGCCATGAAAAAAATAGTTGGTGTAATTGTTTTGATTTAAAATTCGTGTGAGTGATTGAAATTCAGGATTGTAAGGGCAAAGTGATAAAAACCCTTTTTCTCCAAGTGGGGAGTTACCGAGCAAAGCCGGCAATATGCCGAATGTTCTGGGTGCAGCGCTAAAACAATTCTTCCACGATAAGCCTGTTTTGGATAGAGAATCCAAAAACGGCATGATTTGGTAGTCGTTGTACAGATGTTCATACCCCATCCCTTCTACAATAATAATAACAATGTTAGGCGGTTCGGATTTTAAGTTAAGAAAAGGAGATAAAACATCCTTGCACACATCTTTATAAAGAAACGGATATTCCGGCTCCACAAATTGATGTTCGGGAAAATAGGTGCGAAACTCCTGAATGAGTTTAATTATATCATTTTGTTTCATTTTCAATGGTGCAGTCCGTTTTTTAAAAACACTTTTTACAAAGAAATTTCCTATATTAGTTTGCAGATGATAGTAAGTTGAATTGATAGAAAGATTGTTGAAAATAAAAAAAGAAGAGAGCGTTAATATAACAAATATATATAAACATATATTATTGATTTTTATTCTTATAGCCGAGAGGTAAAAGTATAACAGAGGCAGCGCTATCATGATTATGTAAACCCAAATGGGAGTTCCGCTACTTGACTTAATAATGAGCATTATCTCTTTAAAAGTATATGAGAATACTGCATTGTCGAGCAAATAACCTGAGGTGGAAAAAAACAGAACACAAATCAACGAGAATAACAGCACCAAACTTAATAGTACACGTAAAAGAACTCTGGTAATTTTTTCAGTAATAAAACTCACTGCAATAAATAGTGGTAAAAGCCAGATACTTGTACGTAAAAACAAAGAGATATCATAACATAGTCCGGTCAAATTCCATAGGATACTTGAAGAAAAATTGAAATTCAGATTACATAATAAAATTGCCTCAAAAAAACGTATTCCGATAGCAAAAACAAGCAGCCAAATAGATAACTCTATGTAAGACTTAAAAAATGTGATTAATTTTTTTAGAAAATTTCTAATTTTAGGTTTCATTAATTGATGCTTTGTACAAAACCAAGATTAGAAACAGCAAATTTATTCACTAAAAACGGCTCCGATGATTTTATTGTAAAAGATATTATCTCTTCATTTTTCTTTTCGTTCTTAATCTTAATAGCGTTTATTCCCTGTATCGCCTTATATTCAATATCATTAATAAAAATGGTTGAGGGTTGTGTGGAAAAAGGAATGAATAATTCAAAAACAAACTCTTTATAAGGAGCATAGTAATATACCTTTGCTTCATTTGCAGTAGCATTGCCAAGCATATTTTTTCCTTCATCCGGGTTTATTGATTCATTATTCATTCTCGATAAAACCAGTAATCTATCTTGATTTTTAGGGGAGTCAAAATAGCTGATGTAATAGATAGGCTGTTGTGTATTATCAGAGAAATTTTCCTGAATATTTTCAACAACGTCGTAAATATTCATTTTCTTCTTTGTTTTTATATAGATAAAATCTCTCCACACATATTTTGATTGCATGAAAATTACATTTCCACTCGTGGCGGAAGTAGAGCATAACTCTTTTGAATAAATAATAGCCTCATCAGGGATATCGTTCATCATCCCTTTTTTTATGCTTTTTTCTACCATCTCAAAGCTATTTTGGGTAAGAGCATAATCTCTGCTCAAATGATCATTAGAATATCCAATAATGGTAGATACAAAAAACAGAGATAAAGTAGCCATAACAATAAAACTATTTTTAAGCCATTTGTATTTATAACAAGCCTTTATGCCGGAGTAAATCAAGAATGCAATGAGTGAAGTAATGAAAAAATAAGAGAAAAAAGTAGTAATGTATCCTTTATGGGAACTCCACCCTACACTTGGATTGTACTTTTCTGAAATAGCAAGTAGCAGATGGGATGAAAAAGTTAACAAGATAAGTGCAAGTATTGCTAAGATAATTTTCTTCCAAGAGATTCTATTTCTCATTTTATAGCATAAAAAGAAAAAAATAAAGCATTGTATCAGTGTATTCACAACCGAAATAACAGATGTGTGTGTTATGATATACCAAAAATTATTCTGATGCCCCGATGTTAATAATGAATTGGCAACCATAATGTTTTGTGAATCGTAGTAAGCATAGGTTGGAATGGCACACAAATTGTAATTCCATAGAATCTTGAAAAAATGATAAATATTGAAATGTGTTGCAATAGCAGCTCCTCCATAGTTCACACCTACATTTTGAACATTTGCTCTATAAAGAACATATACAATGATATAAATGATTCCTATGGTAATAAATGGAATTATTTCTTTATAAAAGCGTTTGTTCTTAAAAGTTTGCTTGCCAAGTATTGAAATAGTTTTTAAAAAAATGAACAAACAAATAAAAAACAAAAAGATTAAGTAAGTTTCATAAAAAAGAATAACGAGGGCAGATAGAATAATAGATATTATCAAATAGTGGTATTGGGTTGTTTCGTAATATTTTATTAGAAAAAGTAGTGCCACCATCAATAGAGAAAAACTAAAAGAAAAATAGAACGGATAGGCAGTAACAGGGAGAAAACAAAAGGGTCTTACTATCGAGAGAAAAGCAAATAACAATAGAAATATGAATATGGAAAGCTCTTTTTGTAAGAATATTTTTCTAATTACTACGGAAAATAAAATAAAGGATAGAATGAGAAATCCATATTGAATAGTCTTTGTAAAATAAAAATTATCAATAAGATAAGGGAAGTGGTATAGGGGTTTCATAAAAAGAAAATAGAAACGCCCCTGCCCTCTTGCATACCAATAAGCATCTTCAAGCAATCCTCCTTTTAAAGCTCTAATATAAAATTCCAAATCATCTGCCGTAGTAAAACCACATTTAAAAAAGGGGGTTAACGTAATGACCATACTTACCACTAATAGAAACCACAGCACTCCATTTGACTCGCGGAAGGGGTTTGTGATACATTGGGTTGAAAAATATTCCCTGTTAATTTTCATAAGTTATTAATTATCTTAATGTCGTTATAATAATTTTGATATCAATATGATTATTTTTTCTTAAATACCGGCAGTTTAATTTTTTCCACCCAAGCGAACAGATACCCTATGATTGCTGATAATGTTATGGATAGTAGCAACATAATAGGAAAAACTATGATTTGGTTTATCCCTGCAAAAAAGGTTCTTTTTAACCAAAGTAAAAGTATAAATACAAACGAGTGAAATAGAAATATGGTTACCCCATGTTTAACATACTGTGTATAAACCCAATCAAGAATTATATTTTTTCTACAAAAGGTAATTGCTTTTACAATAGGATTTGAAAAAATATACAATACAGCAAAAAATCCTAATGAGAAGATTAAAAACAGGAAGTTTGGAGGGAATTTATTAGTTTGCATATTCGGCGATTGGTTTAAAAACAGAATAGAAAATGTAGTTGCTGCTATACAAAGGAATGCCAAGATCACGGCTATCCCTGTTCTCTGTTTTTTAAATATATTCGTAAAAAACAATCCCAAGTAGGTAAAAAAACCATAAAAAGAAACCATCTTACAATGTTTCAATAGATTCTCTTCTATTCCTAAATCAAATTGTAGTAAAAACACAAGTGCGGCAAAAATCAATAACGGAATGATTTTGATTTTAAATGTTGTGATTTTCTCGAAAAACATTCTAAGAAAAGGGAAAAGCAGCATAACCAAAAGATACACAGGGATAAACCACAGTGCCCAAGTTACCATCCCTTCCCAAGCCCATTGATGATTAATAGCAATAAACCAACTATATAATGCTTGTTTGATGAAATAGAAAAAATGAGCAGAAGATTCAAAATCCTTGATAATTGATGTAATAATGATGCAGATGATAGCGTAAACCCAATAAGGTACCAATATACGTTTAAATCTTATCAAATAAAACTCTAATACGTTTTTCTTTCGCGACATCCCGTTGCTTGCACCGGCAATAAAAAAGAACAATTGTGTTCCCATTAATAACATGGATTTTGCTATTGATTGCCATTGCGGATAATAAAAAAAACTTAACCAGTAAGTAGTATGATTAAAAACCACCCAAATCATTGCTAAACCTCTGAAAATATCTAATTTTTCGTTTCTCATATTGTCGTATTTACTAATAAATATTATAATATTTTTCATCTGCAGCATTTAACAATTCCCTATCTCCAGGGCTATCTCCGTAAACTATCAAATAATAATTTTCTCGATCGGGATAATTTTTCAACAACCTGTTTACTTTTTCCTTTCCATAGCAATTTGGGGTTGAAAGATTCCCTGATATAAGATTTTTTTCATTAATTTCTATTTCTGTACAGATAACATTACTGATTTTTAGCTTGTTTGCAAACGGAACTACCCAATTTGCTATGCTTGCGCTAATGATTACTACTTCAAAATTTTGTTTGTGATATTCAAAGATTTGCGTAATTGCTTTGGGTTTGATGATGTTTTGGTATTTATTTGCAAAATCTTCGCAGATTTTATTAAAACCGGATAATGACATTCCTTTAAAGAAATAAGAAAAGATTTTTTGTTTTATTTTCCAGTTAGGATAAATATTTAATTTGTAAGCAATTAATAATGGAGAAAACCATAAAAATCCACAAAAGAACTTAAAATTTCCCTTCGCAAATTTTATAAAAAGTATCAAGGTATCTTTTGTTGTTATAGTACCATCAAAATCAAATACTACTAAAAATTTCTTCTCCATAATTGTTTAAAAATATATGATGATAAGAAATGTAATAATCCACCCAATAATGCAAAATCTTATAAAATGGTCACGATACAAAATTTTAGTTGGATTCTCGCTTTTCAAATCAACAATTGCAATTTGTAAATATCTGATAATTCCCGCAATCACAAAAAATGCCGTGATATAGACATATTGATTGTTAAATTGTTTCGTAATACTTGGAGAAACCGTGTACATAATATAAGACATAATCGTTACGGCAGAAATAACCGACAAGATCTGATTCATAAAAGCGATGTTATACCGGTTAGTATGTTTTCGGGTGGCAACGCCTGTATTTTCGTATATTAACACATCGTCTCTGCGTTTTGCAAAGGCAAGTAACAACGCCAATAAAAAAGTCATAATGATAATCCATTCCGACAATTCTACACTTGTTGCCACTCCACCCACAAGAATTCTTAGAACAAATCCGATAGCAATAATCATGACATCTAATATTGAAAATCTCTTCAATATCAGTGTATAGGCAAGATTCAGAAGATAGTAGGTCAAGATTAATGCTAAAACAATATATTTTGACTCGTTTCCAAATAGCATAATAATGATTACCGATACAGAAAGAGAGATTCCCATAATGAGATACGCCCATCGAGTGGATATTGCTCCGGAAGCAATCGGGCGATTCGATTTGGTCGGATGCTCTCTGTCGCTTTTTACATCAATAATATCGTTAAAACAATAGATAGCACTTGCCGCAAATGAAAATGCAAAAAAAGCGACAAAGCATGATTCGATTAAAGAGAAATTGAGTAATTGCCCGCTAAAAAAGAGGGGTAAAAAGATAAACGTATTTTTTATCCATTGATTGGGACGTAGTAATTGTATGAATTTCAATATTTTCATGTTCTTTTTCATGATTTGTTTTTAGTAACTTATTCTTTTCAACATTACTTTCCCCATATTCCCTTCAAACTTTGCCTGATTGAACTTTGTCGGTTCAAAGTCAAAAACAGAAGTTGCAGAATCTTTAAGGAGCGGGGTGTAGCTCATTTGCTGATACTCTAAATATTGTTCGGGTAATTTTGCTCTATCCCAAACGCCGGCTACTATTTGTTTGTATGTCAAATTTTTCTCAAATCTAACGCGCACCATTTTGGGAGCAGAAATGGAGAAGTGTACCATTTCACAGTTACTGTACAGCGTAAAATTTCCATTTTCATCTGAGTATGTATTTACCCCCACGTTCCAATATTTATTCCAACCTCTTATCACTGCACCTTCAATGGGCTTGTTCTTGTTATTAAGTATCTTTCCTTTTACCACAAAATTATTGTACCCCAGCATGTTAAAATAGTTAATGGGGCGAACTTTTTCTTGCGGCTTATAGTTGGCTAATTCCTGTAAAAGCGAAGCAGCCGGTTTTACGGTTCCGATAATCGTATATTCTCCATCTTGTGTAGTGGTAACCCCTTCATGATTAAGGATACCGGTAAATCGCGCTTCAAAATTTCCGTGTACGGCTTCCTGAAACTCCCACCATCCAAATCCTGCGCCTCCGCAATCCACCACGTATTGATATACTTCACGCATGAAACTCGCTTGATGATCGTAAGAAATAGAATCGTTATCCGCAGGCAGGGCGGTTTCGCCAATCATCCAGGGTTTACCCACGTATGTAGCATACCAGTATATTTCACTTTTAACACGCAAAGGATGGTAAGTATGAAATGCCACAAAATCAACCGGAAGTAGAGCTGGATCCCAACAATTTACTTCTATTGGCTCCGTAAATCCAATAGTAAAGAGTTGATTTGGAGCATTTTCATAGATTATTTTTTTCCAATAAGAAACAATATTAAATGCACCAATCTTACTTCTTGATGGTTCTGAGTCAAAATATAGAGGTTCATTCATTAAATCGTAAGCAAAAATAACAGGATTATCTTTAAAATGCTTTAGTATTCTTATGGTAAACTCTTCCAAACTTTTATCTTCCCATGGGTTCTTTATTAACAGCATTATTCTTAATCCTTTTTCTTCCGCAATATTTACTAATGTTTCCAAACCATTCAAAATCTGCGCATAGTCGGTGTTAACAAAATAGGGTTTCCCATCAGTATAATAGCAATACTCTTTTTCATTTTTACTTATTCTATCAAAACAGAGGCGTATAGAATTAAATCCAATTTCTTTAATTAATTGAAAATGACCTCTTAACTGATGTGTAATTTCCTCTTGGGTATTCGATTCGAAAACACCAACTTCTTCATAATCAATGTAAGGAGAGAGCACAAATGCATTATTGATATGCCGGCACGAGACAATATAGTTTAACATTACCGGAAAAAAACGCTCATTTCTTAGTTCAAAATAGTTGTCTTTCAGGTAGATAAAGTCTGTATTAGACAAGTCGGTCAGAGGTCTCTTTATTTCAGGAGTATATTGGCAGGAGACTGCAAAAATAGAGCATACCAGGAGTATTGATTTACAATAAAGATTATTTCGCATACTACACAATGAATTTAAGGTGCGAAAATACAATTTTTTGTAGAGATTACCATATAAAATGAAAAATAATAAACACAGGGTTCTAACGTTTTTATGGCATGGTTTTTAGTAGTATTCTTTTTATTCTCTTTTTTCTGCCGGCATTTATTCTCACCTATTACTTGGTTCCCAAGAAGCTCAAAAACATTGTTATTTTAGTCTTTAGTATTGTTTTTTACAGCTGGGGAGGTCCGAGATTTATCTTTGTGATATTGGGAACCACGTTTCTTGATTTTCATTTAGTTAGATGGATGTCGCAAACCAAAGAACAGCGTTATCGAAGATTGATGCTTGCATTATCGGTTTCTATTAATTTAGGGTTGCTCTGTTATTTTAAATATTCGAATTTCTTTGTTGAAAATGTGAATGCGGTGTTATCGTTAGTTGGCGTGCAGCATCTTCATTGGACAAAGTTGGTGTTGCCTATCGGAATCTCATTTTATACGTTTGAAACCATTACTTATGTAGTTGATGTTTACAGGAAAGTGCATAAACCATTGGATAACTTTTGGAGCTACCAACTCTATATTATTTTCTTTCCCAAGTTGATAGCAGGTCCTATTATTCGTTACCACGACCTTGCCGATCAGATTGAAGATCGTTCAAAAGATGAAACTTTAGATAATGTACTTATCGGTTTTTACCGCTTTGCGATAGGTCTTGCAAAAAAAGTGCTTATTGCCAATCAAATGGGATTGTATGCCGATACTGTTTTTGCTCTAAATTTTGCCGATTTGGGAACTTATACGGCATGGATGGGAATTTTAGCCTATACTTTCCAAATTTATTTTGATTTTTCGGGCTACTCGGATATGGCCATAGGAATTGCCCGCATGGTGGGTTTTAAGTTTCCGGAGAATTTTAACAATCCGTATGTATCGCAAAGTATTACAGAGTTTTGGCGGCGCTGGCATATCTCACTTGGCGCCTGGATGCGTAACTATCTTTACGTACCGCTGGGAGGAAATCGCGTGGCAACTAAACGCAGGCTCTATTTTAATTTGTGGCTCGTTTTCCTGGCTTCAGGACTGTGGCATGGCGCTTCGTGGAATTTTGTTCTCTGGGGAGCGTATCACGGACTGTTTCTCGTATTGGAAAGAGGATTCTTATTAAAAGTGTATGAAAAAATTGGAAAAATTCCAAGTATGTTCCTTACCTTCTTCTTTGTGGTAATAGGCTGGGTATTCTTCAGAATTGAACAGATCGCCGATGCCTTTGTTTTCCTAAAAAGACTTTTCGTGTTTGAAAAAGGTACTCATTCAAATCTAATAGATTCCGAATTTTATTTTTATCTAGTGGTAGCTATCCTCTTTTCATTTATTACCTTCTATAAAATCGGTAAAAAATGGCAAGACTCTATCTATTTCGATACCTATACTCATAAAAAACATATCACGATTTTTGGATTAGCGATTATTTTAATCATTTTCTCTATCAGCTCAATTGCCGCGTTCGGCTTTAATCCTTTTATTTATTTTAGATTTTAGCCATGCAAAATAGAAAAAACCGAACGCTTGCCATACTGCTAATAATTTTGCTCTCGCTATTTGCATTACATTTTACACAGTTTAAATATAACTGGTTTAAACTAAAACCTTTGGATGGGTACTATGTAGATACCGAGAAAAACAAATTTACTTGGAAAGGGTGGTTTGATGGCACATACCAAGAAGTGGAAGATAAATATTTAACCGATCACTTTGGATTTAGAAGTTTTTTTATCAGAATCAATCATCAATGGCGTTTCAGTTTGTTTAATAAAGCCAAAACAGCATGGGTAACTGTTGGAAAAGAAAACTATCTGTTTGAAGAAAACTATATCAAGGCATGGTACGGTACAGATTTTATTGGAGTGGACAGTATTGAACAACGAATGTATAAATTTAAACATCTTCAGGATACTTTAGAGCAATTGGGCAAGAAACTCTTTATTGTTTTAGCGCCCGGAAAAGGTTCCTATTACCCTGAATATATTCCGGAACAGTTTCATCAGGAAGTAGGAACTACCAATATCAGTGTTTATCGAGAATATATTGAAAAATGGAATCTGAATTGTATTGATTTTCATCGTTATTTTATTGATAATAAAGAAACATCTCCCTACCCTTTGTATCCGCAATATGGAATTCACTGGAGTGTTTATGGAATGTGCTTTGTCATAGATTCAATCGTTCGGTATGTTGAAAAAGCATGTAATATTACGATGCCGCACATGTTTTGGAATGAGATTAAGATGAGCCAGCCCGATAAATTCGACAACGACATTTCCAAGGCGATGAATCTGCTGTTTACGCCCCGAAGTTTTGAAATGGCTTACCCACAAGTTTTGATAGAATCCGATTCGGGGAAAACAAAACCTTCTTTATTGGTTATTGGAGACAGTTTCTACGGAAATATATACCATTTGGGATATGATCAGCAGTTGTTCTCAAATTATCATTTTTGGTACTACAATAAAGAGATCTATCCCGAAACTGCTACGAATTGGACATCCATCGAGGGAATAGACCTGCTACAAGAAATATTAAAATACGATGTTATATTCATTCTCAGCACAGATTCCAACCTGCCCAATTTAGGATGGGGATTCATTGAAAACTATTACCATATTTTCTTTGAATAAAATAGAATTTGTTCCATAACAAACTTTATTACATTACTCGTTCTTCGGTAGATTATAGTAAAGTTTCGGTTTGTCGGTAATGTTCCACAAATACAATAGTTCTCCATAATTTTTCGATTCTTTCGGTACCTTGATCTCCCCACAACTAATTACAAAACAGTTGTGTGCTAAAGCCGTAATATCCTCTTCCGTCTGAGAGAGAATATACAAAGACTTTTTTTCACACTCATTATAAATATAGGTATTATTCCTGATTAGAAAGAATAATAAGATGAGAAAGAATACAGAAGGATAGAGTTTCTTTAAATAGGTTCTCCGATTTTCTGTTTTAAGTTGCTTTAATATAAATAATGAAGTGTAACAGATTGTAATTATTGAGAATACAGTAATAGGGATCATCGTGTCGTATCTTAAAACAAAAGGCCGGTAGGGACGATATCCTCCTAACGGAAGCAATAGAATATATAGCATTGAAAATACTATGAGAAACCTGTATAAACCAACTATTCTTTTTGCTTGTTCATCATTCTTATATTTAAAAAACACAATTAAATAATTGGATATAAGTAGCACTATAAATATTATATAGGAGATGCTTGTAAACGTCTTTAAAATCCCTTTCGGTAAAAGCAGGTACAACTCTTTTAAAGAGATCTGGGCTTCCGCGTAAGCGTTAATGTAAGTGCCTAAAAAAGTAGAATATAACGCCAACAAAGTAATAGGGAGTAAGAAGAGATAAAATCTTTTATCAATATTTTTGAAACTGACTTTGATGCGTTTAAAAAAAGATTCAATAGGGGCGACTTTCCAATTTCTATGAAAAAGATATAAAAACAACAGAAGGTTTGTAATTAAGATAACGGGCGAGTTTAAAGGACCGCTAAAACAAGAAATGACGGCAAAAATTGATCCTAATATCAATCCAAACCCTCTCATTTTAATTCTTTTGTGGTGTAAAAGTTCATAAAAAATCGGGAGAAAATACAGCAACAGGAAAATTAACGGCAGCGCATAGAAGAAACAATAACTAACCGATCTGTCAATGAGTCCTATTTCACGTGCCAAAAATCTGCCGTTTGTTTGAAAAAAGGGGATCAACAATGCAGCTATACTCATAAACGCCAAAGAAAAAATATTGGTTTTCCCACTAATTATAACCACTAACAATAATAGAATCAATATCTGCATAGCAGTTTTTGTGATAGCAGAGGTAAGATATACACTCTCAATAGGGTGGGTAAAATTTTGTAATAAAGGGGGTATTTTCCGAAATGTTATATGCAAAAAATAATGAGAAAAAACCGATTTGCCCCGATATGTTTATCTTTATTCATGATTGTTTTTATTCCTGTGGGGTCGTCAAGTGTTTTTTGTATATCTGGGTATGGCAGAACCGATTCTGCAATATCACCATCTAATCGCATGGCGCGGTGCTGTTCGAAACTTCTCGCCAAAGAGAGCAAAACAAATACCAGTAAAATACTGTACAACAAGATTCGAGCATTTTTTTTTATGCCATATTTATGCCTTGAGATCATTGTTATTTTTCTCATTGTCAAATCCACAAATTTCATCCACAATATAGACAGGGCGCTCTTTCACTTCATCAAAAATATAGCCGATATATTGCCCGATTAAACCGGTTACAAAGAGTTGAATTCCGGCAAAAGCGCTCAAGAATATAATCAGAGTGGTATATCCGGGAACTGTTTTGTTGAGCGCCCACATAATGAAAGAAAACAAAATTAAAAATACACTTAAAATACTAAAAATCAATCCTGAAATGATACCCAGCTGCAAGGGGAGTTTGGAAAAGGAAGATATTGCCGTAAAAGATAGTTTTAGCAGTTTATAGAACGTATATTTTGTTTTGCCTGCCAACCGTTTTGGCGCTTCAAATTCGATGGTTGTTTTCCTAAATCCCACTATCTGTATGATACCGCGCAGAAATCGGGTACGTTCTCTAAAATCGTTTCGTAATATTTTACAAACTTTTTGAGAAATGAGGAAAAAGTCGGGCGTATTTTCAGCAAGTTTTACGGAAGATATGCTGTTTATGAATTTATAGAACAGTTTTGAGTTTATTCTCTGCAAGAATCCGGCATCTTTTCTAACAGTTCTTACCATATTAACAACATCAAAACCTTCCGCATTTATTCTGAGCATTTCGGGAATTATTTCCGGCGGATGCTGTAAATCGCTATCCATGCAAATTACAGCCTTTCCGCAAGCATGGTCAATACCGGCAATCATCGCTGCTTCTTGCCCGAAGTTTTTCGAAAAACCAACCACCTTGACGTTACGGTCTTTGGCAACAATATCTCTTAATATGGACAAGCTGTTGTCTGTGCTTCCATCATTAATAAAAAATAATTTCATAGCGAATTTGCAGAGGGAAAAGTATGTTTGACAGAGATTCGTAAAACTTCATCAAACATTCTTCTTCATTAAAAACAGATGCAATAACTGAACAATCTATATTTGTTGAGACTACTTCCATAAACAGTGTATAGGGTAAATATTTTACTTGTAATTGTTCGGCAAAAATATTCTTTTTTAAAGAAGTTTACCAAACAAAAGAATGCAATAATTATTTATTCTTACCGTTTTTTGCGATATGATAATTGGCGCTGTATTTTTTGCTACAAACGTTTTTATTAACCTGTTAATAAGTTGTGTATGATGAGCGTTGATCTTTTTTTTGAACTATTTTTGAAAGAATTGCAGCGCTCTCCCAATATGTGGGGATATTATAAGTTCTTGAATAACAAAAGATCTTTCGAATTTAGAAAAGCCTACTTTTTACAACGATTACAGTACATTACAAACCATATAAGCGATAAAAACGCAACCATTTGGGACTGCGGTTGCGGATATGGTACCACCGCATTGTTCTTGGCTATGAACGGGTTTCGTGTGTATGGAACTACGTTGGAGTTCTATTTTGATGAGATTGAAAAACGAAAAAACTATTGGAAACAATATGGAGATGTGAATCTGTTTGAAGTGGATTATGCCAATGTTTTCGACCAAAAAGTAAACGACAACAGTTTCGATTATATTATTTTACAGGATACACTTCATCATATTGAACCGCTGCAGGATGCACTCAATATTTTTCATCATATTCTTAAACCTAATGGACAACTGATTATTGTTGAAGAGAATGGAAATAATATAATTGAAAACCTGAGACTCTTTAAGCAAAGAGGAAATAAAAGAATTATTACAATCTGGGATGAACGTCTTCAAAAGAATGTTTTATTGGGAAATGAAAATGTGCGTAGTTTTGAAGAATGGAAACAAGAATTTTTGCGTGCCGGATTCATGGGGATCTATAGAGAACCTGAATATATCCGATTCTACTTTCCCTTTTGTTATAAAGGAAGACTTGCTTCAGAAATGATTCATAAAGAGAATATGATTAGAAAAAAAAAGTGGTTGAGAGAATATTTCTTTTTTGGCATTAATTTCTCAATACAAAAATAAATTTAAGATAGAGTTACGAAAATAATATTCAATAAATGTATAATAAATAATTGTAAATAAAAAAATATGGCTAAAATAAGGAAGATGTTATCTCTAATGTTTGCAATCGCGTTCATGCTCATATTTTCTTGTAGTAATCCAAATAGATCCAACATTGAAGCTATGGTTGATGATGTTTCTCAAACTGATGATTATGCCGTATTACGGGAAACAAACCCTGCGCCCAAAAGGATAGAGGAAGATCTATCAGGTAATCTCATTGTTCTCTCGGAGAAAGATTTTATTGAACGTATCACGGCTATTGATAATCCCAAAGGATTTCAGTATAAAGGACAAACCCCCTGTATCGTTGAAATTTATGCAGACTGGTGCAGACCTTGTGAGTTTCAAAATCGAATAATGCTTGAATTGGCGCCGAAATACAAAGGAAAAGTGATTTTCTATAAGATTAACACCGATAAAGCATACGGGGTGGCTGATGCTTTTAAAGTAACCAACATTCCAATGATCCTTTATTTTAAACCTCATGGAAAAGTCTCTACTTCAGTAGGATACCTAAATAGAGAACAACTTGAAAAAATGATTAACGACCTTTTGTTATAACTCTAACCACGCTCCTTGAAACGAAATCCCCTCCTTCTTCTTTGTTTTTTTATTCATAGTTCATTCGTATTTGCTCAACAAATTGATTGTGAAAAAATAATATCTTTTTTAAATACAAAAGAGACACAAATTGGAAATTTGAATCTTCACGATCCGGATTTTATTCCCCTGCATTTCTTAACTGCAAAGGATATCGTTAAGGAATTTGAGCAATTTAGAAAAGATGTTATCCCCAATTTTACAAAATGTAATGAGATTACATTCAGTGATCTCATTAACAGGTACGATGAACTAAAAAACACACTGCAAATAAAATACGATTCCTTATCTTGGCTAAAAACAAATGTATATCTTATTTACTATGAGAAAGCACTTTATGAGTATCAATTTCATAATGAAACAGATGCTGAATATTATTTACAACGTTCTTTACAATACAACGATGTTTTTCCGAATGCTATTTTATTAAAATTAAACAAGTTGCTGGATAATAATCGTTTTAAAGAGTGTTTATTATTGTTAAACACGCTATATTATGACACGCAGATGGATCGTGAGCAAGAGATGCAGTCCATACAATTTACAGACAATTTTTACAGTAAACTGTACAACAGCGCCGATTCATTAGTGAAGATCGAACACGCCGCGGAGGCATTAGAACTATTTCAAATTTTAGAAATTTTTTGTCTCAATTTGCCCTCCTCATACTGCAACGATGATTATTTTCATGGGGTATTGCGATCTAAATCAGGAATTTATGAATCTTACTTAGCGATTGCCAAAGTGGCTGAAAACAGGGATAATCAAGCCATTGCTACACACTTTTATCAGTATGCTCAAGAATACTTGGAAACCAATCCCTACCTGAAAAACTATGAATCAAAAACGGAAGTAACCAATGATATTCATCATATAGAGACTGAAACTCCCATTGAGCATAGGGTTATTATGGATGTAAATCCGAAAATAGAAGACGATCCGGTTGTTGCAATAGATACTGTGCATAAGCCGGAGTTATTACCTGAAGTACTCAAAGAAAAATATGACAATATGGTTCTTAAAGCACTGTCATTGTGTATAAAAGAAGATTTCAGGGCATCATATCATTGGTTTATGGAAGCCAAAAAACTTGAAGATTGTCGTTGCTTTGAAACCAATTTTCGGGTGGATTTAATGCTTAAAGAATTAGAAAAGATTATAGATTAACTTAAATACTTCAGATTTACCAATAAAAAAAATGTGCTATTTTTGCCGCCTCATATAAATTATTCACTTAATAATCAAATCTATTATGAAAAAAATTATTGTAATCCTAACTTTAGCTGTTTTCAGTTTTACAGCTATGGCGCAACAATGCGGTTCTGCCGCTGCCGCTGCAAAATGCAGCGATGGTCCAAAACTTGAAGTAAAAGGTGCTGAAACTATTATCATTCAAACCAATGCTTATTCTGCAAAAAGTAATGACCTTTTTAAAGCAACTCTTCCTTTCTTAAAAGGGGTAAAAGATTATAAGTACGATGAAAATAGCTATAAAGTAGCTGTGGCTTATGATCCGAAAAAAACTACTCCCGATGCCATTCGTGAAGGTATTGCCAAAATGGGGTTTGATGCCGACAAAGTAAAAGCCAACGAACAAGCCCGCGCCAAACTCCCTGCAGAATGTAAAACTATGCCCAAAGGGTGTAGCAAACCCTGCGGAAAACACTAAATAGTGGTTAGTGGTTAGTGATTAGTGGTTAGATGATTAACTCCTTAAACCTCGAACCTTAAATCTTTAAATTTTAAATTATGGTCATAGAGCACCTCAAACAATCAGAAGCCCTGTTAGAGGGACATTTTCTCCTTTCTTCGGGGAGACATAGCAATCGTTATTGCCAATGTGCCAAGTTGTTGCAATATCCTGACAAAGCTGCGGAGGTTCTATCGGTGGTGGTTAAAAAAATGAAAGAGATTCCCGTAGATCTTGTAGTTGGTCCTGCTATGGGCGGCATTATTGTTGCTTATGAATTAGGTCGCCAATTAGGAGTTCCCGCTATATTTACCGAGCGTGAAGAAGGAAAGATGACATTACGCCGTGGCTTTGAAGTCCACGCCGGACAGCGCGTACTCATTACCGAAGATGTTGTAACCACAGGAAAGTCATCTTTAGAAACTATTGAAGCTCTAAAAGAATATGGTGCAGAGATTGCAGGTATTGCCTGCATTGCAAACCGCAGCACCGGAAACATCGAATATCCCATTTTCGAAGCCATCAAATTAGATATTGAAAGTTGGGAACCGGAAAACTGCCCGCTCTGTAAACAAGGAATCCCCTACGTGAAACCCGGATCAAGAGCCATAAAATAGTGATTACTGGTTAGTGATTAGTGGTTAGTGATTAGTGGTTAGTGGTTAGTGGTGGAGATAAAACCTTATTTTTACCTAATAAAAACAAAAAACAACCTTAGTAGCAACGAATTGTGTGTGATAAAATGAACCTTATTACATTATTAATAAACCTTAAATCTTAAATCTTAAATCTTAAATCTTAAATCTTAAACCTTAAATCTTAAATCTTAAATCTTAAATCCTTTTATGCCTACGGAGAACTTCATTGATTACGTAAAGATATTGTTTCGCTCGGGGAAGGGTGGGGCGGGTTCTGCGCACTTGCAACGCACGGCGCAAGACCCCAAAGCAGGACCCGACGGCGGTGATGGCGGCAAAGGCGGAGATGTGATTTTAAAAGGAAACCGCAATTTATGGACATTGCTGCATCTGCGCTATACCAAACATATTTTTGCAGAAAATGGAGGATGCGGATCAGCCAATCAGTGCTTTGGAAAAAACGGAAAGAACGCCATAGTGGAGGTTCCTTTAGGAACGATTGTAAAACATCCCGATACAGGCGAATTTCTTGGAGAAGTATTGGAAGACGGGCAAGAGTTAGTGGTTTTGAAAGGCGGTAGAGGTGGATTAGGCAATGTGCACTTTAAATCGGCAACTCGACAAACGCCGCGCTTTGCACAACCCGGCGAAGAGGGAGTAGAAGAGTGGTTGATATTGGAACTCAAAATATTAGCTGATGTTGGATTGGTAGGATTTCCCAATGCAGGGAAATCAACGCTCATCTCCGTGCTTTCTAATGCTAAACCAAAAATTGCAGATTATCCGTTCACTACGTTACGACCAAACTTGGGTATGGTGGCATACCGCGACCACCAATCGTTCGTAATTGCCGATATACCCGGAATTATTGAAGGCGCTTCGGAAGGAAAAGGATTAGGACTAAGGTTCTTGCGCCATATTGAACGCAATGCCCTGCTGCTTTTTATGATTCCGTGTGATTCTGAAAACATTAAAAAAGAGTATAAAATATTGCTGAATGAACTAAAAGCTTACAATCCGGAGTTGATGGACAAAAAAAGAATCCTTGCTATTACAAAATGCGATCTGTTACCCGAAAAAGAATTAAAAATACTCCAAAAAAAGGTTTCGGAAACGATCCCTGTATGGTTTATCTCTTCCATAAATCAGAAAAATTTACAGCAATTAAAAGATGAAATTTGGAACCAACTTAGTGATTAGTGGTTAGTGGTAAGTGGTTAGTGGTTAAAAATCAATAGGTTATTAAATATGAAAAATAAAAAAATCATTTTAAAATTTGGTATTTAAAAAAATATATTTTTGCGCTCTCGTTTTCACAAGAAACTAAAGAAGAACAATGGCAAAGAAAAATAAAGAAGCACGGCAACAAATTATTTTGGAATGCACCGAGCAAAAAGCAAGCGGAGTGCCCGGAATGTCGAGATACATCTCTACTAAGAATAGAAAAAACACAACAGAAAGATTGGAATTAAAAAAATATAACCCCTTTCTAAAAAAAGTAACAGTTCATAAAGAAATTAAATAATTTGAGATATGGCAAAGAAGGTAGTTGCATCATTAAAAAGAGCCGGCGGAGTTACTTATACTCGTGTAATTAAAATGGAACGCTCTCCGAAAACCGGAGCCTATACGTTCAAAGATGCGGTTTTAGAAACCGACAATGTAAAAGACTTTTTAGCTAAAAAGTAATATTTGTTTTCATGGTTGTGGGAAACCGGAGTGATTTAGTTCGCTCCGGTTTTCTCTTTTTATAAAAAAATACCATTAGTAAATAATATTTATATGTTCACGTTTTTATCTTTTTATTACCGACTACAGGATGCAATGGAATTAAATATTTGCTTCTGTGATTATATACATATAAATGATTATCTAGTTTTAATAACATATTTTTGATAGTTAATTAATAGTGTTGCGTTGTTTCTAAATAAAGTTCTTTGAAATTATTGGATATCAGATTGTTATAGCGGTTTTTCGATTCCGCCGATTTGAAATGAAAAATGAAGTTCATGCTCATGGTGTGTGCTCTTGAAAGTGCATACGCACTTTGAAAGTTCGAAAATTCCTTCTCCTCTTGAGGAGAAGGTGGATTTTGATGGCAGATAAATCTTTCCAATCCAATACATTGAGCGCCATCAAAAGACGGATAAGGTGAGTTAAATATAATTACTTATAAAAATTTTGTCGCATGGGCACAAAACCTTATCCGTCATCCGGCGGCGCATCGTAATGGGCATTAAGCGAAGTC
>Ga0123354_10000301_pt1 | contig 45354 bp, 11 predicted proteins | sample TergutLab28metaG_2_FD_97872 | JGI IMG/M metagenome (GOLD analysis project Ga0123354, IMG submission 97872) | Labiotermes labralis P4 segment gut microbial communities from Petit-Saut dam, French Guiana - Lab288 P4 | ecosystem: Host-associated > Arthropoda: Insects > Digestive system > Gut ... | reverse complement strand
TAACCTCTAAAGTTGCATTTTATATATTTATTCAACAAATATAGGTACTGAATATTTTAAACATGGTATATACTCTCCGTTTTTTTTCTCTTCAAAATGCAGTTTGTTTCATACTTCTAACGTGTTTGGTTCCTGTATTATTCACATTTTATATACAGGGTGTGCTAAAATTAAAAAAATAATTCCGGCGCCAAAAGGTTAATTTAGAATGGGTGCGATTTTTTGGTTTATATTATATAGGTGAATCTTATAATTGATCTTTGGGAAATGATTCTGATAACATGGAAAGGATTGAGGTAACTGAAGATTATGAATTCATCACTGAACTACTTGCTTAGAATCTTAACTTTGTAACAGAAAAACAATATCTGAACGCCTCTAGTAACAAACCCCACGTGCGGATAAGGCAGTTGGCCAGATCCAGCCACTGTCCGTCTTCACAACCTACTCCCCACAGGGACATTTTAATGCAAACCATCAATCACATTCTCCGTGTAGCAAATGAACTTCCAACAAGACGTTTCCCCACAAAAACGTCTCTTATCTTCTATATTTACTTGCCCTAGGTGTTCTTACGCCTAGCTCATTTCAGCCCCCTGCACTTCCAGACTCTCCCAGTGTTATGTAGCCTATGTGGTGGAAATATCCGAAAGAAAGACCAATAAAGAGACCTAAACGTATATGGGAAAATAATATTAAAATGTATTCTTAAGATGCAGGATGAGAGGCTGCGCACTGGATTTATTTACAGTAGGTTAAGGGCAGTATGCTGGTTCTTGTAAACAAAGCAATAAATTTTTAAAATCCATAAAAAGTAGGAAAATACTTGACTAGCTGCAGACCTATTGGCTTCCGAAGGAAGTACTGTGTTCCAAAGAGTGGCTGACTGAGCGGATGTTGATTAGTGAAAGACAACTGGAGAAAATTAATAAAGAAGGGGATGAGGTCTATTGTGAGGTAATAAACAAACATTTACCAGGAGGGAATGAGGGACTGAATGAAATTTCACAAAACACGGGAAGTCTTCGTCCCCACCAAGATTCGAAAGGAGAACCTCTCGAATACAAGCCAGAAGCTTTACCCCTTGATCCAAGTGCTAGGTATGAGTAATTTTAATCCCCTTAACTGGAGCCAGCCAGTAGCTTAATCCATGATGATCATGAAGTTCGTGATTGTGATGGTTGTTAGCGAGTCTGATGGCCAGGCGTTTAATTTAATTGTGTGCAAACACAGCAAAACATCCATACTGAAGGGCTCTGAACAGTGCCGCTTCGTAGATGTCCTGTTTTTGCACCCCGCAAATAAACGTCATGTATTATGCAAGTGTTTTCAAGTGCCAAACGCTCTCCATTACAATGTTTGCTCATTATGATGACCATGTGTTGGTGTACAGGTATTTACAGGCCATAACATATTTAAACAGAATCCTGCCACATGAATAACCGGTAAAGTTCTTCTCATGAGACTGTCAGTCAATCGCACCTTGTTATGTAAATTTTGGAAACGTGGGTTCGCTCCCAGGGCAGTCCATGTAACACTCGTATTGGGCAAAGAGGCACTTGTACCGGTTCCTCTCTTAGTACTGCCGCGTCCACACATTAAGTACCTTCAACCATTGTTTCGCGCTGTCCGTTTTAATTCGTCCAATGGCTCGTTAGACGCCACCACTTCAAAGAAGCAAAGTGTCAGCTCACAATAAACAACTGGAAAGGGGTCTTGGGTTCGAGCCATAAAAAGACTGTCAACCAATGGCAAACTGTAGCCTGGAAGTCATAAGTGAATGCAAATAAGTCTATTATATTTCTGTCCTTCATAAGAATGCATGTTTGAAAATGGAGTAGTGGGATATCTGGTGAACAGGTGAATTTTTACCTGTCATATTTCCTGGTGTATTGGAAGCTAATACATTTCGTGTCTTACATACAAAAGTTAAAGCAAAGGTAAATCAGTCCCGTTACAGGCCTGGAGTGGCCCAGAGGGTTCCAGGAAGTTAAGGTTCCCAGATTGCATGACTACGGCACAGGATGGTGGTAAGGTTGTCAGCCTTACGCACCGGCAGCCTTTAACCCAGGAAATTCTCCTGTTACTAATATCTGTTAGAGGCTGAGTCGACCCCAGTGCCATAGTGCGATCGGAAGGATTTTGTGCCAATGAAAAATCCACTGACACCAGCTGGGATCGAACCAGCGACCTTCCGATTTGTAGCACAGCACCTTAACCACTGTGCTACCGCGGTACCCCTTGTCTTACATATAAGGTACAAAATTCATACACTTTAGTCAAAGGCGTTATGAAAGGAAAACAGAAGTGTTTTAGATATTTTTCCGGTTTTGGTGGCCTGGCAGCTTAATAATTCAGCATGCGTCTCTGCTTGTAAATTGAAGGTAAAGTTCACCATAGAAGAGGCCAAGAAGACCCAGGGTGGGGGGGAGTACAATTATACCTCTACTGTTTCTTTAACCTCGGCGCTAGATGGCAGTGGGTTGTCAATGCCACGCCGTGGTCACATTACCTTCACAAAAGAAGCGGTACCCATTTTAAAGGAGACTGGGCGGGCCCCACGACCGGTCTGGCCGGATGCACAAAAACTCGCTCCCACCGGTATACGATTCCCGGACCGTCCATGCTGTATCGAGTCGCTGTACGGACTGAGATATCTCGGCACAGCGCCCCTGCTGTCGTTACTTATGTAATACTGAAATGCAGTTAATTATGCGTATAACGCATATAATTATGCTCCCATACAGACACTGTCAACTGACACCCGCTGTACTGTGAGCAAAGGTTACTTTCATAAAGGAACATAATAAAACTGGAATAGAAATTTAACAATTTAGCAGTTTTCACACAACCCACACTACAGATAAAGATAGTGCCGCAAGTTACGTATTATTTGGCTTTCGAAATCATTTTCCTAGGATAAACATGTGCAATATTCAATACCTGACATATTAACCGCCCTGCATGCTGTTCATGAAGGATTCACAGTTCGAAACCAGAGTGAGTGAACTAGCAGAGCACACCTTCCACTCCTTCCGCACAAGTCCTGTTTCTATGGTGTGACTGTACACATTCTGAACCGACTGTTTTTAAATAACCATTTTCATTATACCCACATGTCCAATTAAACTGTTTGGCACTGAGTCTCCTCAGAGGATCCAGCTTTGCTGTCTGCGGTAGACACAACCGTCACAGCGCTGTCTGTTCCCTGTGCCTCATACCTATATATTTAGCCATCCCTGTCTGCGGTATCCTATTATAATGATCAGCGTTTCAATTTTTATTCCCTCATTTCATTATTCGTGACAATTTCAATTGCCCTGTTTCATTTCCCTCCAAAATTATTAACTCTTCGTCGTATACTGTCACATATAATTGTAATTAATCATTAATCTAACATGGTAAAGTATATACGTATGTTTCATTTCAAAGAAAAAGCGGAAACAGCTAGGTAACTGTCAGCTTATATTGAGACTGTATATGTTCCTTATCAAGTCCCTGTATAGAGATATCGCTCATTTGCGACAAGAGTGTCACAACTCAAAATTAGGCATTTTTGAGTTATTGGAATAAAAAGAAACTTTTGCAGATGCAATTGTAACAGGTATAGTGTCATAACGCAGTTTGTAAAACTCACCACTGGAGGGCAGTTGTGTCGTAGTTGCACTCATAGAAAAGTATGAAGGTACAGTGTTCCCGTCACAGGCCCAGTGTGGCCCAGAGGGTGGGTAGAGGTATAGCTCTACTCTTCCATGAACGCGGCACTAGAAGGGGGTGAGTGGTCAGCAGCACGCCCCGGCCGCACTTTAACCCCGGGAAAGACCCGGTACCCATTTTACAGGAGGCTGGGTGGGCCCCAGAACCGGTCTGGACGAGCAAAAATCTCGTCCCCACCGGGATCCGACCCCGGGCCATCCAGCCCGTAGTCAGTCGCTATACCGACTGAGCTACCGGGTCAACCATAGAAAAGTACAGCATTTCAGATCCTTTAAACGTTTCTCCTGAAAAATCACAAATTTTTAGTTGTGACACTGTTGTCGCAAATGAGCGGTATGATTGATGTTTGCAGAACATAATACTGAGCGGTAAGGTAGGTACTTAACCCTTAACCCGCTAACGTGGAAAATATAGTGAGCTCCTAATAATGCCAGCAGATGGCAGATGGGATTAAACTCGGCGTTTAAAGGGTTAAGCCGTTCCGGACCCAATCCTCACAACAGCCAGTGACTCACATCACAAAGCAATTCCTCTGTGCCTGTAATTACAGTCCAGTTAATATTCTGCAAGTGCCGTAATACTTGTAACGATGAGCCTATCATGTGCCGACACCGAGTCTCTTCTACAAAATTTACGTCTTAAATAAGCCTGTGTTTATAAGATATTAATGTCTTAGTGTTACGGAATGTTAAAATAGTTTATATAAATAAAATTAAATTACTCGCTGGAGTAACCAAATTATAATAATTCGAACATATCAAGAAATAACGACGTCCGAATTTGAACAAGAGGTAGTACATGAGGTTCAAGAATTCTTGAATATTACGACGTTTCAAATGGTATATAATGACAGACGTTTCGAAGCAATGTTTTTACCTGATGATAAAGTCAATATGTTTTATCGTTATGTCGGTAAATCAGTAAAACATGGCACGGTATAGGTCTAACACCACAGAAGATTTTGACGTTCAGGTGACAGTGCATCGTGATAAATTCTTATCACAAAACCAAGCAGATGCACTAATTCCTCTAATTTATTTTTGGGATAAACCTCTACGTGTTTCGGGCAGTTCCTCTGTCCATCATCAGGAGTTTTTCACTGTACATATAGCAATGGTATATATATATATATATATAGAGAGAGAGAGAGAGAGAGAGAGAAAGACAGAAAGAGGAAGCGTGCTCTAATGTAGTTGGTTGAGGCACTGCGCTACAAACCGGAAGTTCGGGGGTTCAATTCCTGATGTGTTTGGAATTTTTCATTGACATAATCCTTCCGGACTCACTATGGCCCTGGGGTCGACAGCCTCTAAAAAAAACTGAGTACCAGAAATATTTCTTGGGTGTAAAGGCGGCCGGTACGTAAGGCTGACAACCTTACCACTATCACGTGCCTACTGTCTTCAAATATGGGAGCTTCAACTTATTGGAAACCTCAGGGTCTGTCCAGCTCCATGCAGGTATTTCTTCAACCCTTTCCTTTATATATTCAGTACCTGAAGTGACTCTGCCTCATGATCCAACACCTCGACAGACCGAAGAACACTAATGTCTTTGGATGTGCAGTGATTGTGTCCAGCCTAATGCATCACGTTAACTAACCTTCTATATAATTTGTGATAAACATTTATAATTTCATTTTTGTTTATTGCTTGGCATCTGAGATAAAGACGCCAAACAATTTAATTCAGGCCCTCAGCTATACCCCAGGGTTAGGATTACAACTTTAGAGTTATTTAAAGATTAACACGATGAATTCTTTGTGTCGGAGGACATGCGACGTAGAAAGCTTATCTTCCAGGCAAAACTGCTTGTTGTCAGATCCAGCAGTGAATAAAAGAAACTGTAATACGAATTATTATTAATATTTAGAGTTTTGTTTACCAAGTACCTGTAAGTACATCAGGGCCACAGGCAGCAGATTAACTTAATAGAACCCCACAATGGTACCATGCGTTAGAGACGAGAACGAAGCATTTAACAGTGAAAGCCAAATTTTAATATCTACTGGAACACAATCTTAATCGTCATATACACAGAAAGACAATGTGACAGAATAAAATCACTTTAATTTATGGACCAAAAATTATAAAGGACTAAATTATCCAGAAGCTAATACCTGTGGCCCTGCGTTGGTCTGAAGCACCTCGATTGCTGGGATCGCGGGTGCGAATCTCGTTGAGGGCAAGAATATTCGTATCTTGTGTTTGTTACGTGTAGACAAAGGCCTCTCTGAGGCGGACTGATCACTCTTTTACAGAAGTCCTACATCGCGAATGTTTGTCTTATTGTACGTGTTCTAGAAACCTCAACACGAGATAACCTAGGCCCGATTTGGGCTGTAGCGCCAGAGAAAAAAAAAAGGAATTGTACATATAAATGTAACGTTGAGGCGCCTTCGTTTAAACATTATTGCCGTGGATTAGCTGTAATTCTTAATTATTAAGAGTGCATTTTTATATTCTAGCTTTATCAATCAGGCACGCAAAGAGATGCGCCGTATTATATTGCCATCTTTGGCCTGTCTGGCTCTCTCGTATTTTTTCACATTACATTATAAACGTCGCGATTATCGGACAAACATTACTGAACATAAAATATGTGTTTTGATTTTCTCTACAGTAGACTTTGTTTAAAATATTTCTCATTGATACGATAATAGAAACAGCCAACTGGATACAACAATATTAATTTTATTAATAACTTCAATCAGCTCAACATGTTTCGGGCAACAATTTCGCCCATCCTCAGGAGCACTAAGCTGTAAGCACAGCCTAATGCTCCTGAGGATGGGCGAAATTGTTGCCCGAAACATGTTGAGCTGATTGAAGTTATTAATAAAATTAATATTGTTGTATCCAGTTGACTGTTTCTATTATTGTATCAAAGATTCACGGTTACAATAACATCATATTTCTCATTCTATGAAGAATTGAGACTAATATCATAAAACACTTGGGTCTTCACGTCAAATACCCGTCATTATTACCAGATTTTAATAAAACTTTTTAATTTTCGCTACATATTTTGAAAACTACTGAAATATTAAATTTCATACAGTTCCATCTAATGCGAGTCGAGTTGTTCCATTCGAACGGACGGACAGGCGTATAGACACAAGGGACACGACGAAGCTAATAGTCACTTTTCACAATTTTGCAAACACGCCTAAAACGTCATAATCCTCGAGCTAATTGCGAGTGACGTATTTAAGTGGAATAAGACAATCTAATACTAGTCACCTTCAAAATCTGTACATTCCTTTTCAACGTAAGTTTTGTATTTATTTGTCACGTGTTCATCCAGAGTCAAATTCATATTCATATTCTCCCTGACACATGGTTGTGTAATTCAGGGTTTTGAAATTTAATTCACAAAGACCTGCCTGATTTCCTCTTGTACATTGTCTACATGCTTCGACATAAACCACTAATGCATTCAATGGTGACAGTAAATTTGAATTTACTGTGACTGCCGTTAGCGCCAACGTTCGGCGTAGACTTGGCATTCTATATATAATAATATGACTAACTACAGCCATTGTTTTCTTCCATATATGTGTATATTAAGCCAGAGGACACTCCTTATCAATCATAGAATATTACAGAGAACAATGGAACGAAAACCCTGAATGGCTTCTCGTTTCGCAAGTCTCAACAATGGAAAGCAGGCGCCACAGGCTTCGATCGTTTTAGTAAATCAAGTCATTGTGCTCCGAGGTTATGAAAATTGTCATAATAGAGTCGCTAAAGCAAAGTTTTCGTTCGAAAAATTAAGCAATCTATAACATAATGAAAATGCATATAACAGTTAGCCGTGCGATCATAATTCCTAACCCAGAATTATGGAAACTGCGCTTTCTGAAGTAACTCTACCTCGATGATATGTAGCTGTTTGGTAGCGTCAAATATGTATTACGTTGGTTCTGTTTATATATGGGTTATTTAATGACGCTGTTAGGAGTTTAGAACAGTGGTTCCAAAAGCGTGCTCCGCGGATCCAAAGGGGTCTGCGACCAATTTTCATGAGATTTTTAGAGCATTTCAGTAATGGCTACTTTGAAGTTTACTTACTTCTAAATTAAAGGAAAAATGTTTTGTTACAAATAATCGCGGAACTTATTATTTTTTTTCGTGTGGTCAATAGAATGCCTAATTAAGTATCTTCCTGTACCCACGAAGCGAGGGACAATCATTTCAGTTAAGGTCCAATAACGCAATGCATTATTTCTTATGCTACTGGTTTGTATCTGTGTCTAACCAAAAACATTTCCCAGTTAGGTAAAAGTAAAATTCACCATAGAACAGGCTACGAAGGCCCAGATGGGGAGTAGAGGTTTAGCTTTACTCTTTCTTTAACCTCGGCTCTAGATGGGGGGGGGTGGGTGGTCAACGCCACGCCTCAGTCGCTTTACCCCCGGGAAAGACCCGGTACCCATTGTATAGGAGGCTGGGTGAGCCCCGGGGTCGGTCTGGACAGGTGCGGAAAATCTCGCCTCCATCGGGATTCGATTCCCGGACCGTCTAGCCCGTAGCGAGTCGCTATACCGACTGCGCTATCCCGGCCCACAAGTAACAATTTTAATTTTGGACACCTATCTTTCGGACACTCTATTAAGTGAGAAAGGATGTGCGGTTCCGTCGTTATTTTTCGAAGCCCCAAGAAATCCGCTAGTAAAAAAGTTTAAACACTGGTTTAAAAGTTATTTAACGTCGGATGTACGATTATTAATAAACCATAAATTTAAAATGTGTGGAAGAAATCCGACATTGTATGTTTTGAAGTACTCTTCCAACATTCAGCTAGAAGGACTGACGACAGACACAAACCCTCAGCCAAGGTAGCCGGTGTATCGGTCCAGTTTTGAATGGACATTCTGCAGCGAGTAAGTTGCAGGGTCAAACTGCTAGGGAAGACTAGCTTGTTAATGACTTTCAAGTCGTTGCGACTGCACGAGCCGTTCACTATATTAGCGCAAGAAACAACGTACACCAATACATACCAAACTACAGACAATGACTGTGGAGTTTGCAATTGACCTTGGCGGAGGTTTGCACAGGGAAAAGGCGACCGTCCCTTGTTTGTGATGAGTAACCGATGCATTCCAGTTAAAAATACATTGGACTGAAGTGCAATCGTGTTTTGTGCATGTGACGTAATACAAGTTTATGCTTAAGTGTTCTGTGTGGTTAGAGATGTGTATGAATTAAACTTAGGTTTGTTATACAAGAAAAATGATCACGTATTGGAGTGATATAGAGTCATATTCTTGAGAGGATACATTGATTTCTCCCAGCTGTCGTCGCGAGGTTAGGGGACCCCAGGAAAGCTGTACGAGTAAACTGCATCCTCTTGAGTCTAGGACAGTAGCAAACCCTGCTAATGTTCATTCAAATACGGTACCTTAAGGGCGCTATATACTCTCAGTTAAACTGAGCGATTTTACTATGTGATGTCATACCTGACGGAAAACTGAGTAAAGTGCACGGTTTTAACAGGCAATAGCGCAGGTCTCAGAACTGTCCTTTCCAGTCGTCTTTCACACATAGAACTGCGCAGTTCACCTAGGGAATCCAACAGTTTCCTCAGTTTACTTGTTTTTATCCACCATAGTCACACGCACAAGAAGACACACAGAACTGATGAAAAAAACTGACAAACTTGATGGGAAACCTGTGCTGCGCCAGAGAACATTCAGTCCAGTTTGTCGTGCAGTTTTTAACACATTTAAAATGCACAGTTTAACTTAGGGTGTATGGGGCCCTTTATGAGTTTAAAAGCGACAAGACACTGTGGACATTTTTACAAAAGTACAACGTACCCCTTTGTTTTCCTTATCTATGAACAAAAGAAGATTGGTCCAAAACGCTGCTGGACCGACTCGTTGGGGGCTGATGTGTTTCTTCTCCTGGATTCCATTCTAATTACTGAACCTGATCTACTGTGCCATTGCTTTAAGGCCAATTCCAAAACCCCACGCTGGCCACTTTCTATTATTATTTTTTCTACAAGTGCTGGTACTTAAAGTAGTGTATTGCGGAGTTTACAGCCCTTACTGCGAATTTATGACAACATTTATGGCGTGATTGTTATAAGGTTTTTTTTACAGACTGCTGAACGGATTGCAATAATGGTATTACAGTAAAATTTGAACTACGAATTCAAGTTTTTGTTGTTGTATCAATACAATGCTTACTTCACACGGAAATCATACATTAGAATTCAGACAGCACTGGTATTGTATCATTATATTATATTCTAAGACTTCCAGTTAGGCAAGAAAAATGTTCCTTCTATTACGAACTATTTGTGCGGCAGAGTGGATTGTAATGAATAGGCTGAATTTACTTGTACATAATGCAGATTCACTCATTTAGTAGTCTGTCTTACGACAGGCCGAAAGCCTCTTCCAAAGCAAGCTCTCCACATAATGTGATCTAGAGCTTCCTCCTTCAAATGAGAGTATCCTATCCTTTCCTTAAGGTCATCCAGTAGCTTCCTACGTCTTCTTCCTCGTCTTCCTGTCACTTCTATTCCTCCTTTTATCTTTCCTTCAATAACCCGTTGTAGAAGGCAGTTTCTACGCAAAATGTGACTAATCCATTTAGTCTTCCGTTTACTTATATCATGCAGGATATTTCTCTGCTCCTTGACTCTAAGAAATACTTCTTCATTTCTCACACGATCGGTCCAACTGATCTTCTCCATCCTCCTCCAGCACCTCATTTCAAAATAATGCAGATAAATGGTAATATTTCGTAATTATGAAGCCTGTGATTTATGGAAGTAATATAAATTTTTACAACAGCAAATGAAACAGATTGAATTGTGTTGTCCACATTGGTTGAATTTGGTAGCCAACCCGCGTACACAAGGTCGCAGCCTCTTGGAACATCAAAAATATGATGGGAGATAACATTAAAATAAATCTTAAGTAAAATACGTCTGAGTATATATATATATATAGTAAATTTAAGAGCATAAAAGTACAGAGACTGGAGAGAGCTAATAACGAAACGTTTTAAAAATTTCACTTCGCTTGAAGTCGAAGTGAAGTACAATTAAAAAATGGAAGCACTGTTTCAAAAAACAAACACTTCGCCACTTCACATTACAGTTTACATATTCCTGATAACTTGTAGTTTTACAATCGATAACGACATTAAAAAAACCCTTTTGCAGTCATTCTCAGGTTGAAGGTTACCTCTCGATCCCCGCTGATACTGGCGTGGTACGGGTAACTAGGTTAAGCCACCAATCAGAAGGTTAACTGATTTTGAGACTTGTGCGAAACGCTAGGTATAGTTCCAACAATTTTTTTGATGGATCCATAACCCAAATTCGGCCCAGACCGCCTCGTTTCTGAGGTTCCTAGATCGCACACATTAGACACACAGACCTGGCAGGACTCCTCTGAACGAGTGACCAGCTAGTCGTAGGTGTCGATACCCACACAACACAATAGACAAGAATCCATGATCTCAGAGGAATTCGACACCGCAATCCCAGCAATCAAACGGCCGCAAATCCAGCCTCATTTCTACTTAGGTTAAATAGTTCTTTCCCGCAAAAGCTCAGATGGAATATAGAACAGACCTTAAGAAGTATAGAAGGGAATGGACTTACGTTGATGAGTTCAGGGGTTACACAGGCAAACTGCAAGATTGGCCGGTGATTCGGAAAGAAGGGGTGCAGAAAGCAGAGAGATTTTTGTTCCAAATGTAAATAGCTATCTTGTATTTGAACAAAACCTGCTGTTCCTTTTTCTTTGAAGGGGCAAAGATTTTTGGCACCGAATGCCCAGGACGATCATGACTGTAACAATCAGATTTCAAACTTGAAATTAAAGTTCTATTCGGAATCCAGTGACTTTAGTGTTGAATAAAACATGATATTTCAAACCTTCAAACTGAGGCAGAATATTTCCTCCGAAAGATGGTTGCCCACCTACAGTACCACACGGTTTAATGAATCTTAAGGTCAAAATCGGAGCTGTGCCCTCATGAACGAGAGAAACATTAGACTTTCACCGTCTGGGATGTACAGTGGTAGTTAGGGACTGACTTTTCAGGACAAAGTAGGGCCCTTAAATAAGGGACCGATAGACTGTCCCGAATCGCCGGTAAATAATTAACAATCTACGCAACATAACATACCAGAAGAGCGGAAAATCTCATTTACACGTTGGCGGAAGCCTGAAATCATGCAAGATGAAACACGTTTTGCGACCCACTCATAAATAATATTCACTGCTGGGGTAGTGTTTCGGCATGCGGCGTTGGAATGAGAATTGTTGAAAGTAAGAACACATAAACTTCAGCAGAAAATTCCGAACTTATTCTTCTGTTAGGAATATTTACACCAAGAAGAATCATTTCTGGAAATTATAAAGCTGTAACACTGCATATTTAGACTTAAACATTTAAGTAAATATCCGCATTTTAATATCTAAGTAGTAGATAAAGGGCCTGAGTATTAGATGTTATTGTATCATGTAGACGTAAGAAACGCTGCGTTCATGTGTTCAAGTAACATCGCTCATTTGCGACAACAGTGTTACAACTCAAAATTTGTGATTTTTCAGGAGAATATTTTAAAGGTTTTGGAGTGCTATAATTTTTTATGAGTGCAAATACGACACAACTGCTCTCCAGCGGCGAGTTTTGCAAACTGCGTTATGATACTGTACCTGCTAAAAGTATATCTGCAAACGTTTATTTCTACACCAATAACTCAAAAATGCCAAATTTTGAGCTGTGATAATCTTGTCGCAAATGAGCGATATAAAGGTTCGAAAAATTACAGTAATTTCAAGTTACAACTGTTGCGAGCCCCTTTTCTTCAAAAGGAAAAAGGACAAGCGGTGTGACATGTCTACGTATTACCTCGTACCTCCCCCTTTGTTACCTCAACCAGTGCTCCCAATTCACCTCAAGAATCCCTCCCCTCTGCTGTCGCAATTCATATCGCAAATGTCATGTTGTCATACAACTGTTTTGTTCTCGTGGTATTAGGGATTATGAAAATCTGTCAAGCAAGCGAATAAACAGAAATACACGTAAACCTAAGTCACAGAGAGACGATCCAGAACATTCATGGCGTCTTAACCGGAGCGAATTTCCCTTTTTCTTCCATTCCTTTGTTGTTGTTGTTGTTCTTCTTCTATTTCATCCTCTTCTCCACCTATTTCCTCTTCTTAGACTTGGTTTCCGTTAGTTTCTTTTCTGTTGTCAGTTTCCTCAGTTGCATCTACTGCTTCCTTCCATTTCTTTCCCTGCACTTTCTGAGTTGTGCGGCCGGCTGCGCTGTTTAAGATTTTTCACAAGTTTCGCTTCCAGTGACGCAACTAACTTGACTTCTTCGAGAGCCTTTTGTCCTCGAGGCGCTGAACATTGACCGCCCAATATGATTGCTTGTACTAACTGCAAGTGATCATTTTGACGCACACACAACTGTAGCTATTTATAATGAAATGTAAACGCAACTCTTCGCTCTATGACAGATATCACTAATAATTTATCGCGATTGCAAAAGAACTTGATTGACAGACGGTATCCTTTAGCTTGATAGAATATATTATTCTACAGTAAGGATCTGTAGAGCATAAACTGAACAAACTTGGTGGCTAATGCCAAAATCTCTGATCCCTCTCGATTATTTCTAACTGAACCAAATGGCCTGGTATTAAAATACTCGGTTATTACTGACCAAAGTTGTTCGTTCCATCATCATAACCAACACCACGACCATGAATTTGGTGTGGGAAAGACCCAAGCGCCACTAAAAGTATGTCGTTCTAAAATTCTAAATGGTGACAACTATTAAAAAATTTACAAATTTTACGCACATAATTTTAGAGTAAGTAATGCGGGTTGCGGTGTTATGAACCACAGTGTTGTAACATGTGGAATGTGGGTACAGATGTTAAAACGTGTACGAAAACCTGTGTGAGAGTTTAAAATGTGCGTTATGTGTGTTTGAATTAGCTTATCCGCCTCAAACCGCTTCGAAGTACGTTTGTTACCGTGACTATAATTAAAATTAAAGATGGCTGAATGCGGAGTGAAAATATGAATTTTTTAGCATCTCCACAGTTTAAAATCCTGTGGAGATCCTTCTACAACAGAAAAGAAAATAATTTACACGAAAATTATGTACAACCAAAAAAAAAAAGCCATAAAAGTTTAAAGAACAACTTCAATTCTAAAGAAATTATGACTAATTTTGTCGGTATACAGCCGTAGCTGCGTGCAATGTGGGCAAAGGAAGAAACTGCTTTTATTTTAGAGATTGAAGATGGACTGAAGAAAACAAAGCAAACTATTCAATCGGTACCTGGGGGGGCTTACCAGGATGTAAGGGGGAGTTGCGGGAAAATGAACACTCTCTGCCATCTACTGCCGAAATTCAGACTCGTCAAGCAGTAACGGCACTCTGCGTAACGTCTTTAACATACAGGGTGGTGAGGCCAAATTAAGTATACAGTAATTAACTACATACTACATACCTAAGTTTGGCCCACCCTGTATATATATATATATATTAATACAGAAAGTTTTATCCTAGTAATTGACCAACTTAATGTATAAATTCTTTTTTATAATAAGTTTATTATAATCCTCTACATGTTTCGAGAACTGTTGTGCTCATCATCAGGAGGTCAAATTGTATTATACAGCATTTGGTATCGTCACACTCTGTAGGTGGCCGTCTGGTGCGCAGACAGAGTGTGATGATACCAGATGCTGTGTAATACAATTTGACCCCCTGATGATAAGCACAGCAGTGCTCGAAACATGTAGAGGAATATAATAAACGTATTATAAAACGAGAATTTTTTCATTAAGTTGGTCAGTTACTGAGATTATACTGAGTTGCACGGTCAGCAAAACATCAAAGAGCAAATTTTGTTTAGGACATTACTACACTTCGAACTATCAAACAAAACTCTTCAAGAAGACACTTTTGTAGAGCTAGTTATTAGGCATTAACGGAGACCATCCTTGTTTCATTAATTATTTCTCAAAAATTTTTCCATAAAAATCGAAGTTAAAAATTAGCAGTACTGCATTTCAAGCGGAGGCCAAATGAAGCAAATACATTTCATGTTGATCTTTAAAAGGTTACCTCTGATAGCCAATCTGTAAGAGAAACAACAGTCAGTAAAATTTCTACGAACGTTCACAAACTTGTGAAAACCAAGTACTAGCTTCGTCATGTCCGTCCATCCGTCCGTCTGTCCGTCCAAACACTGAAACTCGGTACCCGTTAGAAGATTTTCATGAAATTTGACAATTATTTTGTTTTAAAATCTGACAAGAATAACCAGTAACGTACTAGAAGTCCAATAGATATTTTTCATCGTATCTCGATCATTTATTCCTAGAATGAGAAATTTTTAAGACAAACGCTGTAGGGGAAATCAAAACACACATTTTATGTTCAATAACTTTTTTCCGGAAATCGTCCATTTATGAGATAATGTGGAAACATTCGTTAGGCCGGACAGATCACAAATGACAATATAGCGCATGCGCATTACATGCTAGATAACTAAGGTTACAAGCAGAAACTTAGAATATGAAATAATTACTGCTTTCCACAGAACAGTGGTTACACGAAAGGGCCTCAATAATACGTGCGTACGTAGATTGTCCGTCTTGTTCATGTTTATCGAGATTAAGTTGCTGTAATTTTTGTTGATTAAATAGTTTACTTTTTCTAATTGCGAATTAATCACAAGGGTATAAAAATATCTTAAAATGTGTTATTTAATGACGCTATCAGTTGCAATGGGTGCACAGCGTCAGGGAAGAGGGGCGAGCGGGAATTGTGTACAGTATTAAATGAGAAAAGGTTAATTACTCTAAACCCGTAAAAATCGTCTTTCTCATTATCAATTATGACATATGGGAGCGGTGCTCTTTTTAACACTCATGTTTCTTTGTTTTTGGCGCGACAGCCCCCAGTGGGCCATGGCCTCCTCATTCACGACGTTTCTAGATCACACACACACACAACGACGCACCACAGTCGGTAGGACTCCTCTGGACGAGTGATCAGCTCGTCGCAAGACCTCTACCTTAAAACACACAACACTCACAGCAAACAAACTTCCATACCCCCGGTGGGATTCGAACCCAAAATCTCAGCAGGTGAGCGGCAGTATACCTAAGCCTTAGACCGCACGGCCACTGGGAATGGTTTTGTACAATCATACAGCCCTATTGAAACAATTTATTATCCAACAGACGCACAAATATATAACTCGTAGATACAATTAGAATTACTATAAAATATTTAAAATATGTAATAATAATTCTAATTTTATCTACTAATTATATATTTGTGCATCTGTTGGATAATGAAGTGTTTTAATCGTCATTCATGCACGGTACAAACACGAAGATCATACAGCCTTAAATTACCTGCAACTTCTTCTTTTTCTTACGGCCCCTCAGCTTATGCTCCGGATGCACCGCAGCCTTAGGCTTATTGTGCAGTACCTGCACCTTAGCTAAACATAAAATGAACGTAACTTGAAGAGCCAAATTCCTGCCTATCGCTCTTTCCTTACAAGGAGGTTTTTCTCTTAGGCCGTGACGATACAGGTCCAGCAGTCCCGTTACAGGCCTGGAGTGGCCCAGAGGGTTCCAGGAAGTTAAGGTTCCCAGATTACATGACAACGGCACAGGATGGTGGCAAGGTTGTCAGCCCTACGCACCGGCCGCCTTTACCCTCAGGAAATGTTCCTGGTACTCATTTCTGTTAGAGGCTGGGTCGACCCCAGGGCCACAGTGCGATCGGAAGGATTATATGTCAATGAAAAATTCCAGTGACACCAGCTGGGACCGAACCAGCGACCTTCCGATTTGTAGCACAGCACCTTAACCACTGTGCTACCGCGTAGGCCGTGACGATGGTAGCTCCTAAAACACCTGATTGGTTCTTTGAGAGGATGGTCAATTTCTCTAAGACCCAAAATTGCCACACCAGTAGAGTACATTTTAAACAAAGAGCCTGCAGAGAGTTAGTGACGTCAGAGAAACTTCTATCACAGTACTCTCTGAGCTTTTGCATGGGAAATCATTACTTGCAACGTGTTCAGAACTTCCCCTTAAATCATACTGAAAGAAATATATGTCTTGCTAGAAGTTCACTAAATTTTCCTTAAAGAAAATATAGAACTGACATTCTACAGCACATTTATTTATTAAAGCAACATAAAGGATTTTGCATTATATATTGCAACAGGTTGGTGTTTTACGACCTGTCTCTCTCTCTCTCCTTCTCACTTCCGTGTTACAGTCCTGGCCTTAAGGAAAACTCGATGTCTCCTGGACATTTTTCTCAACACACAGCCTTTTAGGGCGTGTGGTTTTCAGTCCCAAAGCAAACACCCGCTTCGCTGGAGGACTTCATATTTTTTTTTGTCACAGCTTCTCTTAGTCAAAGTTTCTCTTTGTGCTCTAAAAATCTCGCCTTCGACTCTCCAATCATCAGCCACACCCACAACTACCCCCCACCTAGTGCCACCACAAGTTTGAGATTATGGTTTTGTTGTTAAAAATCATATCGCGCGGTAGCAATACAGACAGTTTACCGGGCCATACACATTAGTATAGCTCGCAACGCTGGGAACCTTGCGAATATTCGACGACGTTTTAAGATCCACAAATAAATCATGTCAAACACGAAGACGTTCACGTTGAACCATTTTTACATTAACTCTGTATTAAACGCCTAAGACTCTGCACAAAGGTAAGTTTCGTATTCGACACTGCGTGATGGATTTAGACGAAATTTCGAAGTATGGAACGTAACGTAAGTTCACATCAACTTGTCTGTAGCCACGACCTTAATGTTGATAATTCATGAGATATAGAGGGAAAGATAGAAGCGAATGGACGACAAGAAAGAAGGCGTAAGCAGCTAATGGTTGAATTTAAGGAAGCGAGAGGATACTGGAAATTGAAAGAGGAAGAACTAGATCACGCTCTGTGCAGAACTCGTTTTGAAAGAGGCTATGGACCTTTCGTAAGACAGACTAAAGTTTGAATGAATTCAGTTTTAGCACAGAGAACACTAATAAACGGAAGAGATACTGAGAGAGACGAAAGTTGTTAATTATAGAGGCTCTGAAGTGTTGCGGTTATGTAGCGGTGATGATACATAAACGAAATATGAGCGCTTATATTTGGTTACTGATAAAGGAAAAGTGGCGTACCAGAGTATTTGAGGTGCAAGATGGTTCGACATAATGTAAACACGGAGTGGACTGCGTGGCTTTTATTTATGCAAACTGAAATAGGGTTTCCATTCAGACATCGTAAAATAAAGCACCGATATTATACGAGGGTCTCGAGTACTTTTTCTCTCACTCATTATTAGGCGCTTTAACAAAGTTGCGAAAAGCGACTGTTTAGCTTCATGGCAATCGGTCCGTCCGTCCGTCCTCATGAAACAACTCGGCTCCCACTGCACGCATTTTCATTAAATTTGATATTTACCTATTTTTGGAAAATCTGCCGAGAAAATTCACGTTTCATTAAAATCGGAGAAGAATAACGGGTACTTTATATCAAGACCAATATATATATATATATATATATATATATAGTGCTGTGTTACAAATCGAAAGGTCGCTGGTTCTATCCCAGCCGGTGTCAGTGGATTTTTCATTGATATAAAATCCTTCCGATCGCATTATGGCCCTGGGGTCGACTCAGCCTCTAACAGAAATTAGTAACAGGAGTATTTCCTGGGGGTAAAGGCGGCCGGTGCGTAAGGCTGACAACCTACCAACATCCTGTGCCGTTGCCACGAAATCTGGGAACCTTAACTTCCTGGAACCCTCTGGGCCTGTCCAGGCCTATATCGGGACCGCTTTACCTTTTGCTTTTATATATATATATATTATATCTTTCTCACTTCTTCTTAGATTCACAAATGCTGCAGGCAAGGGTTTTAGAAAAAATAAACTAACCATATTTTGTACTCCATAACCTTTTTTTCCGAAAATCGTCCCGTTCATGAGATAATGTGGAAAAAAATATACAGCAGGGCAGACCACAGGTGAAAATATGGCGCAGATGCATTTCTTGCTGGATAATTATGGCTACAAACACACACCCACAATATGTAATACTTCTCTTCCGCTGTAACAACAGTTGCAAGAATGCGCCTCAATGTTATGTATATGGACTTGGTCTGCCTTATACAGCTCCACAAGCATCAGATGACGTCGTTTAATGCACATGACATTTTAGCTGGCCGCCTGGTTCTGAACTCTGAATGTCTGGAAGGAACTGTACATCAATCAAGGTCCTGTATTCTAATTACTTGCGAAGTAACTGATTAACATTTTGGCTTGACATAAAGTCGCCTCTTTCATGTTGCTTACCCTGAGTCGAAAAAACGAGCATGCGTAATCGAGACATCAATCATTGTTACGTCACATATCGACTCATTTGCAACACGCTGTGCATCGTGTCCCGCTCTGGAAAGACAAATGACAAACGGAGTCCGCTCTGACGGGCTGGACACGGAGCGTGAGCGAAATAATTTGCGACGTGAACAAACCGTATTCATTGTTACGAGATATTCGAGAGCACCGCTAGGGGCACTGTAGTTGGAGAACTCTCAGGCTACCATCGATTTATTCCTATATCATGCGGCTCAAAACAGTCACTGCATGCGTTTCATATCAGCTTCTATTTTGTGTATTTTCTCATATTTTGAAATTTCGAGTGGATACTAATAAATTAATATTCGACGTACAATCTCTACATTTCCTGCAGAGTATGTGCCACATATGTGCACAATATCTATCATATTTGGCTTCGCGTTTTAAATTACGAGATTAGGATTCATTTCAATTGAGGCAGCAAACACTTCACGCGGTACTAGTTCAGTATATGGTGTTCCTCCATGCATATGCCACTAAATAAATTGTTTCAGATTCGAACTTCTACAATTTTACCATTGTACAAAACATATTAAAATATTATGTTGTGTTTTGGCTTTCTGTAAGTAAATATATATCGAATGTGGGCCGGGTAGCTCAGTTGGTATAGCGATTGACTACGAACTGGACGGACCGGGATCGAATCCTGGTGGGGACGAGATTTTCCACCCGTCCAGCCCGGCCCTGGAGCCCACCCAGCCTCCTTTAAAATGGGTACCGGGTCTTTTCTGGGGTAAAGTGCGGCCTGGGCGTGCTGCTGACCACTCACCCCCTTCTAGTGTCGCGGGCATATGGAAGAGTAGAGCTACACCTGTACCCACCCTCTGGGCCACACCGGGCCTGTAACGGGAACACTTTACCTTAAATATATATATATATCGATTGACAATAAAATCGTATGCTTACCGCAGTGAAGGTAATTTAAACTAAATTAAAGAGAGATTACCCAGCAGGCCTTGCATTTCGAACACTCTAAAACTCGTTTAATAAATTAAACTGAATCCTTAAGCAATTACTTTTCAACACTTCCGCAATCAAGAAATTCCCTATCTTCGTAAAAATGGAAGTTAGTTTTATCTATTCTTTCTACGTGTTGGAAACTTGATCTTTAATATGAAGCGAATGGTAATGACGGAGAGTGTCTAAGATCAGGGAAATGAGAAGAAAGCCGGGACATCGGACAAATTACCGTATATTCTAGAATCCACTCCGCACCCGAATCTAATCCGCACAAGTTTTTGCCGATTTCTTAAGCGAAAAAAAAAATTAGTTCGCGGTTCTAATCCGCACCTTTCCTTCAACCGCCTTCAGAAGTCGCGCGGTTGGTGTCGGCTGCACGGAAAGCCATCCCGGAGAGCATTATCGTCGGATATTTCAAGAAGTGTTGCACAAGCAATGCTTTGGACGGATCCGAAGATGACATTCTATGGGAGGACGATGGTGAAGATAAAGATGATAGTGACTGGGTGACGGATAACGATTCAGTTATGAGTGACGACGGTGAGTCTAATTAATAATAAATTATAAATATTATATAATATATAATATTATAAATAATAAATAAAATAATAAATTATTGTATTGTATTGTTCTTACGGCACGTACAGCGGCTCTACCATTTTTCCAAAATCCAGCTCACGACCGCGAAACTAATCCGCATGTGATTTTTTAGCCCTCTGAAACTGTCAAAAGGGTGCGGATTAGATTCGAGAATATACAGTAATTCTTTAAAGCACTACAGTAACTTTGTACCATCAAACGTCTTAAGAAACCTATGTCGTGGAGACTAAGTATTTGTTTTTATGGTTCTCAATAGAAACGGCCATTATTTCCCTATTACGCACTGACTCTATGGAGAAGAGTCCTTTTTGAGAAGCCAACTGGTTCTCAGCTAGTCAAGAAATTCTACGCACTTTATGGTGCCCGAAGGTTCATTAACGCATTCACACGTGAAAAAAACTTTCCTTTCTGTATGAACATTTCGTAACAAGATATATTTTTTGCGGTGAGGAGTTGTTAACACCTCTCTCAACCTCCAAGCTGGAGGACCACCACTTGTCTGTTGTCCGCGACTGCTTTTTCAACATATTCGCAGCTACCCTCCACATTGGGAGGCCGTTCATTCTTCCGCAACCTGAGGACGCGCCATGCCGTGGTGACAGGGACCCACCAATCACGGAATAATTCCCTATACAGTATAAAAAGTTAAGTTTTTGGGCGTCGTCGTACAATTGCATAAAGCGACTATCAGCTTCGTCATGTCCGTCCGTCTGTTCTTATGTACACCCACATGGAAAAACTCGTCTCCCAATGAACGTATTTTCATGAAATGTAAAGTTTAAGGTTTTTTGAAAAATCTTTCGAGAAAATAACAAGTTCCATTATATTCTAGCACAGATAACGGGTGCTAAACATGGAAACCTACGTACATTTGTGATAACATCTCAATGAGTTGAACTGTAGTGTAGAACAAATCAAAATACTCATTTATAGAAAGGCGTCGCCCCCCCCCCCTGAAAATTCGTGCTGTATGAGATAATATGGTAAAATGTGGTAGGGCCGTACAGGTTACAAATGATGACATAACGGGGCGCATGCGCTTTGCAAGCTGCATAACTAAGGATGCAGGCACATACCAGAATATGTAATATTTATTACTTTTCCACGGCGACAGTGGTTAAGCGAACGCGCCGCCATGTTACTGTTGATACGTGTGTTCAGTGCCTCATTATAACTACGATAGAGTGTAATTATAGCGTGTGGATATGAATCTCTGAACATATTTCAAGTTAATCCTATGCTTTAAAGAATTAAGTTTGTCGGTGCTGCGTACAAATACATAAAGTGGAGCTGCTACATGTTTCGGTTACAAGTAACCACCATCAGGCAGACATTTCAGTACGCGGACATCGCATGTTCAGTGCTTACAGTATGGGGTCCCATATTGTTTACATTTGCTGTGTAGAATTTCTTACATTTAGGTAATAAACTGCTTAATCTTTTAACTAATGTATTTTCTGAAATTATACGAGTATGGGAACCTGAAATGTCTGCCTATGGATGATGGTTACTTGTAGCCGAAACATGTAGCAGCTTTTCATTATTGAATACATTGTTGTGTTTTGACTGAACGACATTTTAGTTAGTACTACAACACAACGAGATGGTTCCTATCAAACAAAAAGCATGAATTGGAGGTTCATAATATTTACACTTCACAGAATATTATTATTTTTATTATTATTACAATATAACCCAAAAATGCACATTTTCAAAATAAAAATGTTAATTTAGAAAAGGTATATTTGTTGGTTTATGTTGTAATATTATATCATAATGCACGGCTCAAAAAACATAAAACATTATTATCGGTTTTTTTTACGTTTTGCTGACCGTGCGTCTCAGTATATTTATCTCAGTAATTAACCAACTTGAAGTACAAAATTTTTGTTTTACAATAAGTTTATTTCAAGCCTCTACATGTTTCGAGCACATGTGCTCGAAACATGTAGAGGCTTGAAATAAACTTATTGTAAAACAAAAATTTTGTACTTCAAGTTGGTTAATTACTGAGATAAATATACTGAGACGCACGGTCAGCAAAACGTAAAAAAAACCGATAATAATGTTTTATGTTTTTTGAGCCGTGCATTATGATATAATATTACAACATAAACCAACAAATATACCTTTTCTAAATTAACATTTTTATTTTGAAAATGTGCATTTTTGGGTTATATTGTAATAATAATAAAAATAATAATATTCTGTGAAGTGTAAATATTATGAACCTCCAATTCATGCTTTTTGTTTGATAGGAACCATCTCGTTGTGTTGTAGTACTAACTAAAATGTCGTTCAGTCAAAACACAACAATGTATTCAATAATGAAAAGCTGCTACATGTTTCGGCTACAAGTAACCATCATCCATAGGCAGACATTTCAGGTTCCCATACTCGTATAATTTCAGAAAATACATTAGTTAAAAGATTAAGCAGTTTATTACCTAAATGTAAGAAATTCTACACAGCAAATGTAAACAATATGGGACCCCATACTGTAAGCACTGAACATGCGATGTCCGCGTACTGAAATGTCTGCCTGATGGTGGTTACTTGTAACCGAAACATGTAGCAGCTCCACTTTATGTATTTGTACGCAGCACCGACAAACTTAATTCTTTAAAGCATAGGATTAACTTGAAATATGTTCAGAGATTCATATCCACACGCTATAATTACACTCTATCGTAGTTATAATGAGGCACTGAACACACGTATCAACAGTAACATGGCGGCGCGTTCGCTTAACCACTGTCGCCGTGGAAAAGTAATAAATATTACATATTCTGGTATGTGCCTGCATCCTTAGTTATGCAGCTTGCAAAGCGCATGCGCCCCGTTATGTCATCATTTGTAACCTGTACGGCCCTACCACATTTTACCATATTATCTCATACAGCACGAATTTTCAGGGGGGGGGGGCGACGCCTTTCTATAAATGAGTATTTTGATTTGTTCTACACTACAGTTCAACTCATTGAGATGTTATCACAAATGTACGTAGGTTTCCATGTTTAGCACCCGTTATCTGTGCTAGAATATAATGGAACTTGTTATTTTCTCGAAAGATTTTTCAAAAAACCTTAAACTTTACATTTCATGAAAATACGTTCATTGGGAGACGAGTTTTTCCATGTGGGTGTACATAAGAACAGACGGACGGACATGACGAAGCTGATAGTCGCTTTATGCAATTGTACGACGACGCCCAAAAACTTAACTTTTTATACTGTATAGGGAATTATTCCGTGATTGGTGGGTCCCTGTCACCACGGCATGGCGCGTCCTCAGGTTGCGGAAGAATGAACGGCCTCCCAATGTGGAGGGTAGCTGCGAATATGTTGAAAAAGCAGTCGCGGACAACAGACAAGTGGTGGTCCTCCAGCTTGGAGGTTGAGAGAGGTGTTAACAACTCCTCACCGCAAAAAATATATCTTGTTACGAAATGTTCATACAGAAAGGAAAGTTTTTTTCACGTGTGAATGCGTTAATGAACCTTCGGGCACCATAAAGTGCGTAGAATTTCTTGACTAGCTGAGAACCAGTTGGCTTCTCAAAAAGGACTCTTCTCCATAGAGTCAGTGCGTAATAGGGAAATAATGGCCGTTTCTATTGAGAACCATAAAAACAAATACTTAGTCTCCACGACATAGGTTTCTTAAGACGTTTGATGGTACAAAGTTACTGTAGTGCTTTAAAGAATTACTGTATATTCTCGAATCTAATCCGCACCCTTTTGACAGTTTCAGAGGGCTAAAAAATCACATGCGGATTAGTTTCGCGGTCGTGAGCTGGATTTTGGAAAAATGGTAGAGCCGCTGTACGTGCCGTAAGAACAATACAATACAATAATTTATTATTTTATTTATTATTTATAATATTATATATTATATAATATTTATAATTTATTATTAATTAGACTCACCGTCGTCACTCATAACTGAATCGTTATCCGTCACCCAGTCACTATCATCTTTATCTTCACCATCGTCCTCCCATAGAATGTCATCTTCGGATCCGTCCAAAGCATTGCTTGTGCAACACTTCTTGAAATATCCGACGATAATGCTCTCCGGGATGGCTTTCCGTGCAGCCGACACCAACCGCGCGACTTCTGAAGGCGGTTGAAGGAAAGGTGCGGATTAGAACCGCGAACTAATTTTTTTTTTCGCTTAAGAAATCGGCAAAAACTTGTGCGGATTAGATTCGGGTGCGGAGTGGATTCTAGAATATACGGTAATTTGTCCGATGTCCCGGCTTTCTTCTCATTTCCCTGATCTTAGACACTCTCCGTCATTACCATTCGCTTCATATTAAAGATCAAGTTTCCAACACGTAGAAAGAATAGATAAAACTAACTTCCATTTTTACGAAGATAGGGAATTTCTTGATTGCGGAAGTGTTGAAAAGTAATTGCTTAAGGATTCAGTTTAATTTATTAAACGAGTTTTAGAGTGTTCGAAATGCAAGGCCTGCTGGGTAATCTCTCTTTAATTTAGTTTAAATTACCTTCACTGCGGTAAGCATACGATTTTATTGTCAATCGATATATATATATATTTAAGGTAAAGTGTTCCCGTTACAGGCCCGGTGTGGCCCAGAGGGTGGGTACAGGTGTAGCTCTACTCTTCCATATGCCCGCGACACTAGAAGGGGGTGAGTGGTCAGCAGCACGCCCAGGCCGCACTTTACCCCAGAAAAGACCCGGTACCCATTTTAAAGGAGGCTGGGTGGGCTCCAGGGCCGGGCTGGACGGGTGGAAAATCTCGTCCCCACCAGGATTCGATCCCGGTCCGTCCAGTTCGTAGTCAATCGCTATACCAACTGAGCTACCCGGCCCACATTCGATATATATTTACTTACAGAAAGCCAAAACACAACATAATATTTTAATATGTTTTGTACAATGGTAAAATTGTAGAAGTTCGAATCTGAAACAATTTATTTAGTGGCATATGCATGGAGGAACACCATATACTGAACTAGTACCGCGTGAAGTGTTTGCTGCCTCAATTGAAATGAATCCTAATCTCGTAATTTAAAACGCGAAGCCAAATATGATAGATATTGTGCACATATGTGGCACATACTCTGCAGGAAATGTAGAGATTGTACGTCGAATATTAATTTATTAGTATCCACTCGAAATTTCAAAATATGAGAAAATACACAAAATAGAAGCTGATATGAAACGCATGCAGTGACTGTTTTGAGCCGCATGATATAGGAATAAATCGATGGTAGCCTGAGAGTTCTCCAACTACAGTGCCCCTAGCGGTGCTCTCGAATATCTCGTAACAATGAATACGGTTTGTTCACGTCGCAAATTATTTCGCTCACGCTCCGTGTCCAGCCCGTCAGAGCGGACTCCGTTTGTCATTTGTCTTTCCAGAGCGGGACACGATGCACAGCGTGTTGCAAATGAGTCGATATGTGACGTAACAATGATTGATGTCTCGATTACGCATGCTCGTTTTTTCGACTCAGGGTAAGCAACATGAAAGAGGCGACTTTATGTCAAGCCAAAATGTTAATCAGTTACTTCGCAAGTAATTAGAATACAGGACCTTGATTGATGTACAGTTCCTTCCAGACATTCAGAGTTCAGAACCAGGCGGCCAGCTAAAATGTCATGTGCATTAAACGACGTCATCTGATGCTTGTGGAGCTGTATAAGGCAGACCAAGTCCATATACATAACATTGAGGCGCATTCTTGCAACTGTTGTTACAGCGGAAGAGAAGTATTACATATTGTGGGTGTGTGTTTGTAGCCATAATTATCCAGCAAGAAATGCATCTGCGCCATATTTTCACCTGTGGTCTGCCCTGCTGTATATTTTTTTCCACATTATCTCATGAACGGGACGATTTTCGGAAAAAAAGGTTATGGAGTACAAAATATGGTTAGTTTATTTTTTCTAAAACCCTTGCCTGCAGCATTTGTGAATCTAAGAAGAAGTGAGAAAGATATAATATATATATATATAAAAGCAAAAGGTAAAGCGGTCCCGATATAGGCCTGGACAGGCCCAGAGGGTTCCAGGAAGTTAAGGTTCCCAGATTTCGTGGCAACGGCACAGGATGTTGGTAGGTTGTCAGCCTTACGCACCGGCCGCCTTTACCCCCAGGAAATACTCCTGTTACTAATTTCTGTTAGAGGCTGAGTCGACCCCAGGGCCATAATGCGATCGGAAGGATTTTATATCAATGAAAAATCCACTGACACCGGCTGGGATAGAACCAGCGACCTTTCGATTTGTAACACAGCACTATATATATATATATATATATATATATATTGGTCTTGATATAAAGTACCCGTTATTCTTCTCCGATTTTAATGAAACGTGAATTTTCTCGGCAGATTTTCCAAAAATAGGTAAATATCAAATTTAATGAAAATGCGTGCAGTGGGAGCCGAGTTGTTTCATGAGGACGGACGGACGGACCGATTGCCATGAAGCTAAACAGTCGCTTTTCGCAACTTTGTTAAAGCGCCTAATAATGAGTGAGAGAAAAAGTACTCGAGACCCTCGTATAATATCGGTGCTTTATTTTACGATGTCTGAATGGAAACCCTATTTCAGTTTGCATAAATAAAAGCCACGCAGTCCACTCCGTGTTTACATTATGTCGAACCATCTTGCACCTCAAATACTCTGGTACGCCACTTTTCCTTTATCAGTAACCAAATATAAGCGCTCATATTTCGTTTATGTATCATCACCGCTACATAACCGCAACACTTCAGAGCCTCTATAATTAACAACTTTCGTCTCTCTCAGTATCTCTTCCGTTTATTAGTGTTCTCTGTGCTAAAACTGAATTCATTCAAACTTTAGTCTGTCTTACGAAAGGTCCATAGCCTCTTTCAAAACGAGTTCTGCACAGAGCGTGATCTAGTTCTTCCTCTTTCAATTTCCAGTATCCTCTCGCTTCCTTAAATTCAACCATTAGCTGCTTACGCCTTCTTTCTTGTCGTCCATTCGCTTCTATCTTTCCCTCTATATCTCATGAATTATCAACATTAAGGTCGTGGCTACAGACAAGTTGATGTGAACTTACGTTACGTTCCATACTTCGAAATTTCGTCTAAATCCATCACGCAGTGTCGAATACGAAACTTACCTTTGTGCAGAGTCTTAGGCGTTTAATACAGAGTTAATGTAAAAATGGTTCAACGTGAACGTCTTCGTGTTTGACATGATTTATTTGTGGATCTTAAAACGTCGTCGAATATTCGCAAGGTTCCCAGCGTTGCGAGCTATACTAATGTGTATGGCCCGGTAAACTGTCTGTATTGCTACCGCGCGATATGATTTTTAACAACAAAACCATAATCTCAAACTTGTGGTGGCACTAGGTGGGGGGTAGTTGTGGGTGTGGCTGATGATTGGAGAGTCGAAGGCGAGATTTTTAGAGCACAAAGAGAAACTTTGACTAAGAGAAGCTGTGACAAAAAAAAATATGAAGTCCTCCAGCGAAGCGGGTGTTTGCTTTGGGACTGAAAACCACACGCCCTAAAAGGCTGTGTGTTGAGAAAAATGTCCAGGAGACATCGAGTTTTCCTTAAGGCCAGGACTGTAACACGGAAGTGAGAAGGAGAGAGAGAGAGACAGGTCGTAAAACACCAACCTGTTGCAATATATAATGCAAAATCCTTTATGTTGCTTTAATAAATAAATGTGCTGTAGAATGTCAGTTCTATATTTTCTTTAAGGAAAATTTAGTGAACTTCTAGCAAGACATATATTTCTTTCAGTATGATTTAAGGGGAAGTTCTGAACACGTTGCAAGTAATGATTTCCCATGCAAAAGCTCAGAGAGTACTGTGATAGAAGTTTCTCTGACGTCACTAACTCTCTGCAGGCTCTTTGTTTAAAATGTACTCTACTGGTGTGGCAATTTTGGGTCTTAGAGAAATTGACCATCCTCTCAAAGAACCAATCAGGTGTTTTAGGAGCTACCATCGTCACGGCCTACGCGGTAGCACAGTGGTTAAGGTGCTGTGCTACAAATCGGAAGGTCGCTGGTTCGGTCCCAGCTGGTGTCACTGGAATTTTTCATTGACATATAATCCTTCCGATCGCACTGTGGCCCTGGGGTCGACCCAGCCTCTAACAGAAATGAGTACCAGGAACATTTCCTGAGGGTAAAGGCGGCCGGTGCGTAGGGCTGACAACCTTGCCACCATCCTGTGCCGTTGTCATGTAATCTGGGAACCTTAACTTCCTGGAACCCTCTGGGCCACTCCAGGCCTGTAACGGGACTGCTGGACCTGTATCGTCACGGCCTAAGAGAAAAACCTCCTTGTAAGGAAAGAGCGATAGGCAGGAATTTGGCTCTTCAAGTTACGTTCATTTTATGTTTAGCTAAGGTGCAGGTACTGCACAATAAGCCTAAGGCTGCGGTGCATCCGGAGCATAAGCTGAGGGGCCGTAAGAAAAAGAAGAAGTTGCAGGTAATTTAAGGCTGTATGATCTTCGTGTTTGTACCGTGCATGAATGACGATTAAAACACTTCATTATCCAACAGATGCACAAATATATAATTAGTAGATAAAATTAGAATTATTATTACATATTTTAAATATTTTATAGTAATTCTAATTGTATCTACGAGTTATATATTTGTGCGTCTGTTGGATAATAAATTGTTTCAATAGGGCTGTATGATTGTACAAAACCATTCCCAGTGGCCGTGCGGTCTAAGGCTTAGGTATACTGCCGCTCACCTGCTGAGATTTTGGGTTCGAATCCCACCGGGGGTATGGAAGTTTGTTTGCTGTGAGTGTTGTGTGTTTTAAGGTAGAGGTCTTGCGACGAGCTGATCACTCGTCCAGAGGAGTCCTACCGACTGTGGTGCGTCGTTGTGTGTGTGTGTGATCTAGAAACGTCGTGAATGAGGAGGCCATGGCCCACTGGGGGCTGTCGCGCCAAAAACAAAGAAACATGAGTGTTAAAAAGAGCACCGCTCCCATATGTCATAATTGATAATGAGAAAGACGATTTTTACGGGTTTAGAGTAATTAACCTTTTCTCATTTAATACTGTACACAATTCCCGCTCGCCCCTCTTCCCTGACGCTGTGCACCCATTGCAACTGATAGCGTCATTAAATAACACATTTTAAGATATTTTTATACCCTTGTGATTAATTCGCAATTAGAAAAAGTAAACTATTTAATCAACAAAAATTACAGCAACTTAATCTCGATAAACATGAACAAGACGGACAATCTACGTACGCACGTATTATTGAGGCCCTTTCGTGTAACCACTGTTCTGTGGAAAGCAGTAATTATTTCATATTCTAAGTTTCTGCTTGTAACCTTAGTTATCTAGCATGTAATGCGCATGCGCTATATTGTCATTTGTGATCTGTCCGGCCTAACGAATGTTTCCACATTATCTCATAAATGGACGATTTCCGGAAAAAAGTTATTGAACATAAAATGTGTGTTTTGATTTCCCCTACAGCGTTTGTCTTAAAAATTTCTCATTCTAGGAATAAATGATCGAGATACGATGAAAAATATCTATTGGACTTCTAGTACGTTACTGGTTATTCTTGTCAGATTTTAAAACAAAATAATTGTCAAATTTCATGAAAATCTTCTAACGGGTACCGAGTTTCAGTGTTTGGACGGACAGACGGACGGATGGACGGACATGACGAAGCTAGTACTTGGTTTTCACAAGTTTGTGAACGTTCGTAGAAATTTTACTGACTGTTGTTTCTCTTACAGATTGGCTATCAGAGGTAACCTTTTAAAGATCAACATGAAATGTATTTGCTTCATTTGGCCTCCGCTTGAAATGCAGTACTGCTAATTTTTAACTTCGATTTTTATGGAAAAATTTTTGAGAAATAATTAATGAAACAAGGATGGTCTCCGTTAATGCCTAATAACTAGCTCTACAAAAGTGTCTTCTTGAAGAGTTTTGTTTGATAGTTCGAAGTGTAGTAATGTCCTAAACAAAATTTGCTCTTTGATGTTTTGCTGACCGTGCAACTCAGTATAATCTCAGTAACTGACCAACTTAATGAAAAAATTCTCGTTTTATAATACGTTTATTATATTCCTCTACATGTTTCGAGCACTGCTGTGCTTATCATCAGGGGGTCAAATTGTATTACACAGCATCTGGTATCATCACACTCTGTCTGCGCACCAGACGGCCACCTACAGAGTGTGACGATACCAAATGCTGTATAATACAATTTGACCTCCTGATGATGAGCACAACAGTTCTCGAAACATGTAGAGGATTATAATAAACTTATTATAAAAAAGAATTTATACATTAAGTTGGTCAATTACTAGGATAAAACTTTCTGTATTAATATATATATATATATACAGGGTGGGCCAAACTTAGGTATGTAGTATGTAGTTAATTACTGTATACTTAATTTGGCCTCACCACCCTGTATGTTAAAGACGTTACGCAGAGTGCCGTTACTGCTTGACGAGTCTGAATTTCGGCAGTAGATGGCAGAGAGTGTTCATTTTCCCGCAACTCCCCCTTACATCCTGGTAAGCCCCCCCAGGTACCGATTGAATAGTTTGCTTTGTTTTCTTCAGTCCATCTTCAATCTCTAAAATAAAAGCAGTTTCTTCCTTTGCCCACATTGCACGCAGCTACGGCTGTATACCGACAAAATTAGTCATAATTTCTTTAGAATTGAAGTTGTTCTTTAAACTTTTATGGCTTTTTTTTTTTGGTTGTACATAATTTTCGTGTAAATTATTTTCTTTTCTGTTGTAGAAGGATCTCCACAGGATTTTAAACTGTGGAGATGCTAAAAAATTCATATTTTCACTCCGCATTCAGCCATCTTTAATTTTAATTATAGTCACGGTAACAAACGTACTTCGAAGCGGTTTGAGGCGGATAAGCTAATTCAAACACACATAACGCACATTTTAAACTCTCACACAGGTTTTCGTACACGTTTTAACATCTGTACCCACATTCCACATGTTACAACACTGTGGTTCATAACACCGCAACCCGCATTACTTACTCTAAAATTATGTGCGTAAAATTTGTAAATTTTTTAATAGTTGTCACCATTTAGAATTTTAGAACGACATACTTTTAGTGGCGCTTGGGTCTTTCCCACACCAAATTCATGGTCGTGGTGTTGGTTATGATGATGGAACGAACAACTTTGGTCAGTAATAACCGAGTATTTTAATACCAGGCCATTTGGTTCAGTTAGAAATAATCGAGAGGGATCAGAGATTTTGGCATTAGCCACCAAGTTTGTTCAGTTTATGCTCTACAGATCCTTACTGTAGAATAATATATTCTATCAAGCTAAAGGATACCGTCTGTCAATCAAGTTCTTTTGCAATCGCGATAAATTATTAGTGATATCTGTCATAGAGCGAAGAGTTGCGTTTACATTTCATTATAAATAGCTACAGTTGTGTGTGCGTCAAAATGATCACTTGCAGTTAGTACAAGCAATCATATTGGGCGGTCAATGTTCAGCGCCTCGAGGACAAAAGGCTCTCGAAGAAGTCAAGTTAGTTGCGTCACTGGAAGCGAAACTTGTGAAAAATCTTAAACAGCGCAGCCGGCCGCACAACTCAGAAAGTGCAGGGAAAGAAATGGAAGGAAGCAGTAGATGCAACTGAGGAAACTGACAACAGAAAAGAAACTAACGGAAACCAAGTCTAAGAAGAGGAAATAGGTGGAGAAGAGGATGAAATAGAAGAAGAACAACAACAACAACAAAGGAATGGAAGAAAAAGGGAAATTCGCTCCGGTTAAGACGCCATGAATGTTCTGGATCGTCTCTCTGTGACTTAGGTTTACGTGTATTTCTGTTTATTCGCTTGCTTGACAGATTTTCATAATCCCTAATACCACGAGAACAAAACAGTTGTATGACAACATGACATTTGCGATATGAATTGCGACAGCAGAGGGGAGGGATTCTTGAGGTGAATTGGGAGCACTGGTTGAGGTAACAAAGGGGGAGGTACGAGGTAATACGTAGACATGTCACACCGCTTGTCCTTTTTCCTTTTGAAGAAAAGGGGCTCGCAACAGTTGTAACTTGAAATTACTGTAATTTTTCGAACCTTTATATCGCTCATTTGCGACAAGATTATCACAGCTCAAAATTTGGCATTTTTGAGTTATTGGTGTAGAAATAAACGTTTGCAGATATACTTTTAGCAGGTACAGTATCATAACGCAGTTTGCAAAACTCGCCGCTGGAGAGCAGTTGTGTCGTATTTGCACTCATAAAAAATTATAGCACTCCAAAACCTTTAAAATATTCTCCTGAAAAATCACAAATTTTGAGTTGTAACACTGTTGTCGCAAATGAGCGATGTTACTTGAACACATGAACGCAGCGTTTCTTACGTCTACATGATACAATAACATCTAATACTCAGGCCCTTTATCTACTACTTAGATATTAAAATGCGGATATTTACTTAAATGTTTAAGTCTAAATATGCAGTGTTACAGCTTTATAATTTCCAGAAATGATTCTTCTTGGTGTAAATATTCCTAACAGAAGAATAAGTTCGGAATTTTCTGCTGAAGTTTATGTGTTCTTACTTTCAACAATTCTCATTCCAACGCCGCATGCCGAAACACTACCCCAGCAGTGAATATTATTTATGAGTGGGTCGCAAAACGTGTTTCATCTTGCATGATTTCAGGCTTCCGCCAACGTGTAAATGAGATTTTCCGCTCTTCTGGTATGTTATGTTGCGTAGATTGTTAATTATTTACCGGCGATTCGGGACAGTCTATCGGTCCCTTATTTAAGGGCCCTACTTTGTCCTGAAAAGTCAGTCCCTAACTACCACTGTACATCCCAGACGGTGAAAGTCTAATGTTTCTCTCGTTCATGAGGGCACAGCTCCGATTTTGACCTTAAGATTCATTAAACCGTGTGGTACTGTAGGTGGGCAACCATCTTTCGGAGGAAATATTCTGCCTCAGTTTGAAGGTTTGAAATATCATGTTTTATTCAACACTAAAGTCACTGGATTCCGAATAGAACTTTAATTTCAAGTTTGAAATCTGATTGTTACAGTCATGATCGTCCTGGGCATTCGGTGCCAAAAATCTTTGCCCCTTCAAAGAAAAAGGAACAGCAGGTTTTGTTCAAATACAAGATAGCTATTTACATTTGGAACAAAAATCTCTCTGCTTTCTGCACCCCTTCTTTCCGAATCACCGGCCAATCTTGCAGTTTGCCTGTGTAACCCCTGAACTCATCAACGTAAGTCCATTCCCTTCTATACTTCTTAAGGTCTGTTCTATATTCCATCTGAGCTTTTGCGGGAAAGAACTATTTAACCTAAGTAGAAATGAGGCTGGATTTGCGGCCGTTTGATTGCTGGGATTGCGGTGTCGAATTCCTCTGAGATCATGGATTCTTGTCTATTGTGTTGTGTGGGTATCGACACCTACGACTAGCTGGTCACTCGTTCAGAGGAGTCCTGCCAGGTCTGTGTGTCTAATGTGTGCGATCTAGGAACCTCAGAAACGAGGCGGTCTGGGCCGAATTTGGGTTATGGATCCATCAAAAAAATTGTTGGAACTATACCTAGCGTTTCGCACAAGTCTCAAAATCAGTTAACCTTCTGATTGGTGGCTTAACCTAGTTACCCGTACCACGCCAGTATCAGCGGGGATCGAGAGGTAACCTTCAACCTGAGAATGACTGCAAAAGGGTTTTTTTAATGTCGTTATCGATTGTAAAACTACAAGTTATCAGGAATATGTAAACTGTAATGTGAAGTGGCGAAGTGTTTGTTTTTTGAAACAGTGCTTCCATTTTTTAATTGTACTTCACTTCGACTTCAAGCGAAGTGAAATTTTTAAAACGTTTCGTTATTAGCTCTCTCCAGTCTCTGTACTTTTATGCTCTTAAATTTACTATATATATATATATACTCAGACGTATTTTACTTAAGATTTATTTTAATGTTATCTCCCATCATATTTTTGATGTTCCAAGAGGCTGCGACCTTGTGTACGCGGGTTGGCTACCAAATTCAACCAATGTGGACAACACAATTCAATCTGTTTCATTTGCTGTTGTAAAAATTTATATTACTTCCATAAATCACAGGCTTCATAATTACGAAATATTACCATTTATCTGCATTATTTTGAAATGAGGTGCTGGAGGAGGATGGAGAAGATCAGTTGGACCGATCGTGTGAGAAATGAAGAAGTATTTCTTAGAGTCAAGGAGCAGAGAAATATCCTGCATGATATAAGTAAACGGAAGACTAAATGGATTAGTCACATTTTGCGTAGAAACTGCCTTCTACAACGGGTTATTGAAGGAAAGATAAAAGGAGGAATAGAAGTGACAGGAAGACGAGGAAGAAGACGTAGGAAGCTACTGGATGACCTTAAGGAAAGGATAGGATACTCTCATTTGAAGGAGGAAGCTCTAGATCACATTATGTGGAGAGCTTGCTTTGGAAGAGGCTTTCGGCCTGTCGTAAGACAGACTACTAAATGAGTGAATCTGCATTATGTACAAGTAAATTCAGCCTATTCATTACAATCCACTCTGCCGCACAAATAGTTCGTAATAGAAGGAACATTTTTCTTGCCTAACTGGAAGTCTTAGAATATAATATAATGATACAATACCAGTGCTGTCTGAATTCTAATGTATGATTTCCGTGTGAAGTAAGCATTGTATTGATACAACAACAAAAACTTGAATTCGTAGTTCAAATTTTACTGTAATACCATTATTGCAATCCGTTCAGCAGTCTGTAAAAAAAACCTTATAACAATCACGCCATAAATGTTGTCATAAATTCGCAGTAAGGGCTGTAAACTCCGCAATACACTACTTTAAGTACCAGCACTTGTAGAAAAAATAATAATAGAAAGTGGCCAGCGTGGGGTTTTGGAATTGGCCTTAAAGCAATGGCACAGTAGATCAGGTTCAGTAATTAGAATGGAATCCAGGAGAAGAAACACATCAGCCCCCAACGAGTCGGTCCAGCAGCGTTTTGGACCAATCTTCTTTTGTTCATAGATAAGGAAAACAAAGGGGTACGTTGTACTTTTGTAAAAATGTCCACAGTGTCTTGTCGCTTTTAAACTCATAAAGGGCCCCATACACCCTAAGTTAAACTGTGCATTTTAAATGTGTTAAAAACTGCACGACAAACTGGACTGAATGTTCTCTGGCGCAGCACAGGTTTCCCATCAAGTTTGTCAGTTTTTTTCATCAGTTCTGTGTGTCTTCTTGTGCGTGTGACTATGGTGGATAAAAACAAGTAAACTGAGGAAACTGTTGGATTCCCTAGGTGAACTGCGCAGTTCTATGTGTGAAAGACGACTGGAAAGGACAGTTCTGAGACCTGCGCTATTGCCTGTTAAAACCGTGCACTTTACTCAGTTTTCCGTCAGGTATGACATCACATAGTAAAATCGCTCAGTTTAACTGAGAGTATATAGCGCCCTTAAGGTACCGTATTTGAATGAACATTAGCAGGGTTTGCTACTGTCCTAGACTCAAGAGGATGCAGTTTACTCGTACAGCTTTCCTGGGGTCCCCTAACCTCGCGACGACAGCTGGGAGAAATCAATGTATCCTCTCAAGAATATGACTCTATATCACTCCAATACGTGATCATTTTTCTTGTATAACAAACCTAAGTTTAATTCATACACATCTCTAACCACACAGAACACTTAAGCATAAACTTGTATTACGTCACATGCACAAAACACGATTGCACTTCAGTCCAATGTATTTTTAACTGGAATGCATCGGTTACTCATCACAAACAAGGGACGGTCGCCTTTTCCCTGTGCAAACCTCCGCCAAGGTCAATTGCAAACTCCACAGTCATTGTCTGTAGTTTGGTATGTATTGGTGTACGTTGTTTCTTGCGCTAATATAGTGAACGGCTCGTGCAGTCGCAACGACTTGAAAGTCATTAACAAGCTAGTCTTCCCTAGCAGTTTGACCCTGCAACTTACTCGCTGCAGAATGTCCATTCAAAACTGGACCGATACACCGGCTACCTTGGCTGAGGGTTTGTGTCTGTCGTCAGTCCTTCTAGCTGAATGTTGGAAGAGTACTTCAAAACATACAATGTCGGATTTCTTCCACACATTTTAAATTTATGGTTTATTAATAATCGTACATCCGACGTTAAATAACTTTTAAACCAGTGTTTAAACTTTTTTACTAGCGGATTTCTTGGGGCTTCGAAAAATAACGACGGAACCGCACATCCTTTCTCACTTAATAGAGTGTCCGAAAGATAGGTGTCCAAAATTAAAATTGTTACTTGTGGGCCGGGATAGCGCAGTCGGTATAGCGACTCGCTACGGGCTAGACGGTCCGGGAATCGAATCCCGATGGAGGCGAGATTTTCCGCACCTGTCCAGACCGACCCCGGGGCTCACCCAGCCTCCTATACAATGGGTACCGGGTCTTTCCCGGGGGTAAAGCGACTGAGGCGTGGCGTTGACCACCCACCCCCCCCCATCTAGAGCCGAGGTTAAAGAAAGAGTAAAGCTAAACCTCTACTCCCCATCTGGGCCTTCGTAGCCTGTTCTATGGTGAATTTTACTTTTACCTAACTGGGAAATGTTTTTGGTTAGACACAGATACAAACCAGTAGCATAAGAAATAATGCATTGCGTTATTGGACCTTAACTGAAATGATTGTCCCTCGCTTCGTGGGTACAGGAAGATACTTAATTAGGCATTCTATTGACCACACGAAAAAAAATAATAAGTTCCGCGATTATTTGTAACAAAACATTTTTCCTTTAATTTAGAAGTAAGTAAACTTCAAAGTAGCCATTACTGAAATGCTCTAAAAATCTCATGAAAATTGGTCGCAGACCCCTTTGGATCCGCGGAGCACGCTTTTGGAACCACTGTTCTAAACTCCTAACAGCGTCATTAAATAACCCATATATAAACAGAACCAACGTAATACATATTTGACGCTACCAAACAGCTACATATCATCGAGGTAGAGTTACTTCAGAAAGCGCAGTTTCCATAATTCTGGGTTAGGAATTATGATCGCACGGCTAACTGTTATATGCATTTTCATTATGTTATAGATTGCTTAATTTTTCGAACGAAAACTTTGCTTTAGCGACTCTATTATGACAATTTTCATAACCTCGGAGCACAATGACTTGATTTACTAAAACGATCGAAGCCTGTGGCGCCTGCTTTCCATTGTTGAGACTTGCGAAACGAGAAGCCATTCAGGGTTTTCGTTCCATTGTTCTCTGTAATATTCTATGATTGATAAGGAGTGTCCTCTGGCTTAATATACACATATATGGAAGAAAACAATGGCTGTAGTTAGTCATATTATTATATATAGAATGCCAAGTCTACGCCGAACGTTGGCGCTAACGGCAGTCACAGTAAATTCAAATTTACTGTCACCATTGAATGCATTAGTGGTTTATGTCGAAGCATGTAGACAATGTACAAGAGGAAATCAGGCAGGTCTTTGTGAATTAAATTTCAAAACCCTGAATTACACAACCATGTGTCAGGGAGAATATGAATATGAATTTGACTCTGGATGAACACGTGACAAATAAATACAAAACTTACGTTGAAAAGGAATGTACAGATTTTGAAGGTGACTAGTATTAGATTGTCTTATTCCACTTAAATACGTCACTCGCAATTAGCTCGAGGATTATGACGTTTTAGGCGTGTTTGCAAAATTGTGAAAAGTGACTATTAGCTTCGTCGTGTCCCTTGTGTCTATACGCCTGTCCGTCCGTTCGAATGGAACAACTCGACTCGCATTAGATGGAACTGTATGAAATTTAATATTTCAGTAGTTTTCAAAATATGTAGCGAAAATTAAAAAGTTTTATTAAAATCTGGTAATAATGACGGGTATTTGACGTGAAGACCCAAGTGTTTTATGATATTAGTCTCAATTCTTCATAGAATGAGAAATATGATGTTATTGTAACCGTGAATCTTTGATACAATAATAGAAACAGTCAACTGGATACAACAATATTAATTTTATTAATAACTTCAATCAGCTCAACATGTTTCGGGCAACAATTTCGCCCATCCTCAGGAGCATTAGGCTGTGCTTACAGCTTAGTGCTCCTGAGGATGGGCGAAATTGTTGCCCGAAACATGTTGAGCTGATTGAAGTTATTAATAAAATTAATATTGTTGTATCCAGTTGGCTGTTTCTATTATCGTATCAATGAGAAATATTTTAAACAAAGTCTACTGTAGAGAAAATCAAAACACATATTTTATGTTCAGTAATGTTTGTCCGATAATCGCGACGTTTATAATGTAATGTGAAAAAATACGAGAGAGCCAGACAGGCCAAAGATGGCAATATAATACGGCGCATCTCTTTGCGTGCCTGATTGATAAAGCTAGAATATAAAAATGCACTCTTAATAATTAAGAATTACAGCTAATCCACGGCAATAATGTTTAAACGAAGGCGCCTCAACGTTACATTTATATGTACAATTCCTTTTTTTTTTCTCTGGCGCTACAGCCCAAATCGGGCCTAGGTTATCTCGTGTTGAGGTTTCTAGAACACGTACAATAAGACAAACATTCGCGATGTAGGACTTCTGTAAAAGAGTGATCAGTCCGCCTCAGAGAGGCCTTTGTCTACACGTAACAAACACAAGATACGAATATTCTTGCCCTCAACGAGATTCGCACCCGCGATCCCAGCAATCGAGGTGCTTCAGACCAACGCAGGGCCACAGGTATTAGCTTCTGGATAATTTAGTCCTTTATAATTTTTGGTCCATAAATTAAAGTGATTTTATTCTGTCACATTGTCTTTCTGTGTATATGACGATTAAGATTGTGTTCCAGTAGATATTAAAATTTGGCTTTCACTGTTAAATGCTTCGTTCTCGTCTCTAACGCATGGTACCATTGTGGGGTTCTATTAAGTTAATCTGCTGCCTGTGGCCCTGATGTACTTACAGGTACTTGGTAAACAAAACTCTAAATATTAATAATAATTCGTATTACAGTTTCTTTTATTCACTGCTGGATCTGACAACAAGCAGTTTTGCCTGGAAGATAAGCTTTCTACGTCGCATGTCCTCCGACACAAAGAATTCATCGTGTTAATCTTTAAATAACTCTAAAGTTGTAATCCTAACCCTGGGGTATAGCTGAGGGCCTGAATTAAATTGTTTGGCGTCTTTATCTCAGATGCCAAGCAATAAACAAAAATGAAATTATAAATGTTTATCACAAATTATATAGAAGGTTAGTTAACGTGATGCATTAGGCTGGACACAATCACTGCACATCCAAAGACATTAGTGTTCTTCGGTCTGTCGAGGTGTTGGATCATGAGGCAGAGTCACTTCAGGTACTGAATATATAAAGGAAAGGGTTGAAGAAATACCTGCATGGAGCTGGACAGACCCTGAGGTTTCCAATAAGTTGAAGCTCCCATATTTGAAGACAGTAGGCACGTGATAGTGGTAAGGTTGTCAGCCTTACGTACCGGCCGCCTTTACACCCAAGAAATATTTCTGGTACTCAGTTTTTTTTAGAGGCTGTCGACCCCAGGGCCATAGTGAGTCCGGAAGGATTATGTCAATGAAAAATTCCAAACACATCAGGAATTGAACCCCCGAACTTCCGGTTTGTAGCGCAGTGCCTCAACCAACTACATTAGAGCACGCTTCCTCTTTCTGTCTTTCTCTCTCTCTCTCTCTCTCTCTCTATATATATATATATATATACCATTGCTATATGTACAGTGAAAAACTCCTGATGATGGACAGAGGAACTGCCCGAAACACGTAGAGGTTTATCCCAAAAATAAATTAGAGGAATTAGTGCATCTGCTTGGTTTTGTGATAAGAATTTATCACGATGCACTGTCACCTGAACGTCAAAATCTTCTGTGGTGTTAGACCTATACCGTGCCATGTTTTACTGATTTACCGACATAACGATAAAACATATTGACTTTATCATCAGGTAAAAACATTGCTTCGAAACGTCTGTCATTATATACCATTTGAAACGTCGTAATATTCAAGAATTCTTGAACCTCATGTACTACCTCTTGTTCAAATTCGGACGTCGTTATTTCTTGATATGTTCGAATTATTATAATTTGGTTACTCCAGCGAGTAATTTAATTTTATTTATATAAACTATTTTAACATTCCGTAACACTAAGACATTAATATCTTATAAACACAGGCTTATTTAAGACGTAAATTTTGTAGAAGAGACTCGGTGTCGGCACATGATAGGCTCATCGTTACAAGTATTACGGCACTTGCAGAATATTAACTGGACTGTAATTACAGGCACAGAGGAATTGCTTTGTGATGTGAGTCACTGGCTGTTGTGAGGATTGGGTCCGGAACGGCTTAACCCTTTAAACGCCGAGTTTAATCCCATCTGCCATCTGCTGGCATTATTAGGAGCTCACTATATTTTCCACGTTAGCGGGTTAAGGGTTAAGTACCTACCTTACCGCTCAGTATTATGTTCTGCAAACATCAATCATACCGCTCATTTGCGACAACAGTGTCACAACTAAAAATTTGTGATTTTTCAGGAGAAACGTTTAAAGGATCTGAAATGCTGTACTTTTCTATGGTTGACCCGGTAGCTCAGTCGGTATAGCGACTGACTACGGGCTGGATGGCCCGGGGTCGGATCCCGGTGGGGACGAGATTTTTGCTCGTCCAGACCGGTTCTGGGGCCCACCCAGCCTCCTGTAAAATGGGTACCGGGTCTTTCCCGGGGTTAAAGTGCGGCCGGGGCGTGCTGCTGACCACTCACCCCCTTCTAGTGCCGCGTTCATGGAAGAGTAGAGCTATACCTCTACCCACCCTCTGGGCCACACTGGGCCTGTGACGGGAACACTGTACCTTCATACTTTTCTATGAGTGCAACTACGACACAACTGCCCTCCAGTGGTGAGTTTTACAAACTGCGTTATGACACTATACCTGTTACAATTGCATCTGCAAAAGTTTCTTTTTATTCCAATAACTCAAAAATGCCTAATTTTGAGTTGTGACACTCTTGTCGCAAATGAGCGATATCTCTATACAGGGACTTGATAAGGAACATATACAGTCTCAATATAAGCTGACAGTTACCTAGCTGTTTCCGCTTTTTCTTTGAAATGAAACATACGTATATACTTTACCATGTTAGATTAATGATTAATTACAATTATATGTGACAGTATACGACGAAGAGTTAATAATTTTGGAGGGAAATGAAACAGGGCAATTGAAATTGTCACGAATAATGAAATGAGGGAATAAAAATTGAAACGCTGATCATTATAATAGGATACCGCAGACAGGGATGGCTAAATATATAGGTATGAGGCACAGGGAACAGACAGCGCTGTGACGGTTGTGTCTACCGCAGACAGCAAAGCTGGATCCTCTGAGGAGACTCAGTGCCAAACAGTTTAATTGGACATGTGGGTATAATGAAAATGGTTATTTAAAAACAGTCGGTTCAGAATGTGTACAGTCACACCATAGAAACAGGACTTGTGCGGAAGGAGTGGAAGGTGTGCTCTGCTAGTTCACTCACTCTGGTTTCGAACTGTGAATCCTTCATGAACAGCATGCAGGGCGGTTAATATGTCAGGTATTGAATATTGCACATGTTTATCCTAGGAAAATGATTTCGAAAGCCAAATAATACGTAACTTGCGGCACTATCTTTATCTGTAGTGTGGGTTGTGTGAAAACTGCTAAATTGTTAAATTTCTATTCCAGTTTTATTATGTTCCTTTATGAAAGTAACCTTTGCTCACAGTACAGCGGGTGTCAGTTGACAGTGTCTGTATGGGAGCATAATTATATGCGTTATACGCATAATTAACTGCATTTCAGTATTACATAAGTAACGACAGCAGGGGCGCTGTGCCGAGATATCTCAGTCCGTACAGCGACTCGATACAGCATGGACGGTCCGGGAATCGTATACCGGTGGGAGCGAGTTTTTGTGCATCCGGCCAGACCGGTCGTGGGGCCCGCCCAGTCTCCTTTAAAATGGGTACCGCTTCTTTTGTGAAGGTAATGTGACCACGGCGTGGCATTGACAACCCACTGCCATCTAGCGCCGAGGTTAAAGAAACAGTAGAGGTATAATTGTACTCCCCCCCACCCTGGGTCTTCTTGGCCTCTTCTATGGTGAACTTTACCTTCAATTTACAAGCAGAGACGCATGCTGAATTATTAAGCTGCCAGGCCACCAAAACCGGAAAAATATCTAAAACACTTCTGTTTTCCTTTCATAACGCCTTTGACTAAAGTGTATGAATTTTGTACCTTATATGTAAGACAAGGGGTACCGCGGTAGCACAGTGGTTAAGGTGCTGTGCTACAAATCGGAAGGTCGCTGGTTCGATCCCAGCTGGTGTCAGTGGATTTTTCATTGGCACAAAATCCTTCCGATCGCACTATGGCACTGGGGTCGACTCAGCCTCTAACAGATATTAGTAACAGGAGAATTTCCTGGGTTAAAGGCTGCCGGTGCGTAAGGCTGACAACCTTACCACCATCCTGTGCCGTAGTCATGCAATCTGGGAACCTTAACTTCCTGGAACCCTCTGGGCCACTCCAGGCCTGTAACGGGACTGATTTACCTTTGCTTTAACTTTTGTATGTAAGACACGAAATGTATTAGCTTCCAATACACCAGGAAATATGACAGGTAAAAATTCACCTGTTCACCAGATATCCCACTACTCCATTTTCAAACATGCATTCTTATGAAGGACAGAAATATAATAGACTTATTTGCATTCACTTATGACTTCCAGGCTACAGTTTGCCATTGGTTGACAGTCTTTTTATGGCTCGAACCCAAGACCCCTTTCCAGTTGTTTATTGTGAGCTGACACTTTGCTTCTTTGAAGTGGTGGCGTCTAACGAGCCATTGGACGAATTAAAACGGACAGCGCGAAACAATGGTTGAAGGTACTTAATGTGTGGACGCGGCAGTACTAAGAGAGGAACCGGTACAAGTGCCTCTTTGCCCAATACGAGTGTTACATGGACTGCCCTGGGAGCGAACCCACGTTTCCAAAATTTACATAACAAGGTGCGATTGACTGACAGTCTCATGAGAAGAACTTTACCGGTTATTCATGTGGCAGGATTCTGTTTAAATATGTTATGGCCTGTAAATACCTGTACACCAACACATGGTCATCATAATGAGCAAACATTGTAATGGAGAGCGTTTGGCACTTGAAAACACTTGCATAATACATGACGTTTATTTGCGGGGTGCAAAAACAGGACATCTACGAAGCGGCACTGTTCAGAGCCCTTCAGTATGGATGTTTTGCTGTGTTTGCACACAATTAAATTAAACGCCTGGCCATCAGACTCGCTAACAACCATCACAATCACGAACTTCATGATCATCATGGATTAAGCTACTGGCTGGCTCCAGTTAAGGGGATTAAAATTACTCATACCTAGCACTTGGATCAAGGGGTAAAGCTTCTGGCTTGTATTCGAGAGGTTCTCCTTTCGAATCTTGGTGGGGACGAAGACTTCCCGTGTTTTGTGAAATTTCATTCAGTCCCTCATTCCCTCCTGGTAAATGTTTGTTTATTACCTCACAATAGACCTCATCCCCTTCTTTATTAATTTTCTCCAGTTGTCTTTCACTAATCAACATCCGCTCAGTCAGCCACTCTTTGGAACACAGTACTTCCTTCGGAAGCCAATAGGTCTGCAGCTAGTCAAGTATTTTCCTACTTTTTATGGATTTTAAAAATTTATTGCTTTGTTTACAAGAACCAGCATACTGCCCTTAACCTACTGTAAATAAATCCAGTGCGCAGCCTCTCATCCTGCATCTTAAGAATACATTTTAATATTATTTTCCCATATACGTTTAGGTCTCTTTATTGGTCTTTCTTTCGGATATTTCCACCACATAGGCTACATAACACTGGGAGAGTCTGGAAGTGCAGGGGGCTGAAATGAGCTAGGCGTAAGAACACCTAGGGCAAGTAAATATAGAAGATAAGAGACGTTTTTGTGGGGAAACGTCTTGTTGGAAGTTCATTTGCTACACGGAGAATGTGATTGATGGTTTGCATTAAAATGTCCCTGTGGGGAGTAGGTTGTGAAGACGGACAGTGGCTGGATCTGGCCAACTGCCTTATCCGCACGTGGGGTTTGTTACTAGAGGCGTTCAGATATTGTTTTTCTGTTACAAAGTTAAGATTCTAAGCAAGTAGTTCAGTGATGAATTCATAATCTTCAGTTACCTCAATCCTTTCCATGTTATCAGAATCATTTCCCAAAGATCAATTATAAGATTCACCTATATAATATAAACCAAAAAATCGCACCCATTCTAAATTAACCTTTTGGCGCCGGAATTATTTTTTTAATTTTAGCACACCCTGTATATAAAATGTGAATAATACAGGAACCAAACACGTTAGAAGTATGAAACAAACTGCATTTTGAAGAGAAAAAAAACGGAGAGTATATACCATGTTTAAAATATTCAGTACCTATATTTGTTGAATAAATATATAAAATGCAACTTTAGAGGTTA
>Ga0123354_10000299_pt1 | contig 45584 bp, 34 predicted proteins | sample TergutLab28metaG_2_FD_97872 | JGI IMG/M metagenome (GOLD analysis project Ga0123354, IMG submission 97872) | Labiotermes labralis P4 segment gut microbial communities from Petit-Saut dam, French Guiana - Lab288 P4 | ecosystem: Host-associated > Arthropoda: Insects > Digestive system > Gut ... | reverse complement strand
GAACGGTATTGAAACTTTTTAACGCGAATTGAAATTGCACCGCCGCCCGTTCAACTCTGCATCAGCCGCTTGGTGCGCGAGATCGACAGCAGCATGCCCAGCGCCAGCCCCAGAGTGACCATGGCCGTGCCGCCGTAGCTGATGAACGGCAGCGGCACGCCCACCACGGGCAGGATGCCGCTGACCATGCTCATGTTGACGAAGGCGTAGGTAAAAAAGATGGTCGCCAGCGCCGCGCCCAGCAGCCGCGTGAACAGCGTCGGGCCTTCGGCGGCGATCATCAGCGCGCGCAGGATCAGGAAGCAAAAGCCGGCGATCAGCGCCAGGTTGCCCATCAGGCCGAACTCCTCCGAGAAGGCGGCGAAGATGAAGTCGGTGGTGCGCTCGGGAATGAAGTTCAGGTGCGTCTGCGTGCCCTGCATGAAGCCCTTGCCCTGCAAGCCGCCGGCGCCAATGGCGATCATGCCTTGCAGCACATGAAAGCCGGTGTCCAGCGGGTCGCGCATGGGGTCGAGCAGGGTACACACGCGCTGGCGCTGGTATTCGTGCAGCACGTGCCAGTTGACGCCATCGACGCACAGCGGGCCCTGGTAGGCCACCAGCAGGCCGATGCCGATGAGGCCCGCCAGCACCGGCGGCAGCACCAGCTTCCAGGGCAGGCCGGCGAAGAAGATCACCGCCAGGCCAGCGGCCATCACCAGCAGCGAGGTGCCCAGGTCGGGCTGTTTCATGATCAGCCCCACCGGCAGCGCCAGGATGACGAAGGCCGCCGCGAAGTCCACCGGTCGGATCTGCCCCTCGCGGCGGTGGAACCACCAGGCCAGCATCAGCGGCGTGGCGATCTTGAGCAGTTCGCTGGGCTGGATCACGACGCCCACGTTGAGCCAGCGCGTGGCGCCCTTCTTGGTCATGCCGAACAGCGCCACCGCCACCAGCAGCGCCACGCCCAGGCTGTACAGCGGCACCGACAGGCTCATCAGCCGCTGGGGCGGGATCTGCGCCACCACGAACATGATGCCGGCGGCGATCAGCATGTTGCGCCCATGGTCCAGAAAGCGGGTGCCCTGGTCGTAGCCCGACGAATACATCGCCAGCAGCCCCGCGCCGGCCAGCAGCAGCACGGCCAGCAGCAGCAGCGGATCGAAGCCGCGCAGCAGCGGCACGATGCGCTGCCAGAGCGAGGGTTTGTCAAAAACGATGGCCATGGAAGCTGCGAATTATCCGACCAATAGCGACTGGTATCACTTATAGTGCCAACCCATGAGTTTTCTGGCACTGGACGTCGGCAATACACGGCTGAAATGGACGCTCTACGACCGCCCCGCCCCCAACGCGGCGGTGCTGGCGCAGGGCGCCGAATTTCTGGAGCAAATCGACCGCCTGGGCGAGTCGTCCTGGGCCAGCCTGCCCGAGCCGGACTGCGTGCTGGGCTGCATCGTCGCCGGCCAGGCGGTCAAGCACCGCGTGCACGAGCAGATGGAGATGTGGAACGTCGAGCCGCGCTGGGTGGCCGCCTCCGACACCGAGGCCGGCCTCATCAACGGCTACGACTACCCGGCCCGCCTGGGCGCCGACCGCTGGGTGGCCATGGTCGGCGCGCGCCACCACATGCTGCGCCACGGCCCGGCGCGCCCGATCGTGCTGGTGATGGTGGGCACCGCCGTGACGGTGGAGGCGATCGACGAGCAGGGGCGCTTTCTGGGCGGCCTGATCCTGCCCGGCCACGGCATCATGCTGCGGGCGCTGGAGTCGGGCACCGCCGGCCTGCACGTGCCCACCGGCGACGTGAAGGACTTTCCCACCAACACCAGCGACGCGCTGACCAGCGGCGGCACCTTCGCCATCGCCGGCGCGTGCGAGCGCATGTACCAGCACCTGAAGGCGCGCAGCGGCGCCGAGCCGCTGTGCCTGATGACCGGCGGCGCCGGCTGGAAGATGCTGCCTTCCATGGGCCGCCCCTACGAGCTGATCGACAACCTGATCTTCGACGGCCTGTTGATGATCGCCGCCGAGCGCGAGGCCTTGCGGCCCGGGTGACACCGGCGGATCAGCCCGGCGTCGCCTCGCCCACCGGATCGTCCCCCCCGGCGGCGGGCAAGCTGGCCGGGCGCACCGTGGCCGGCGCGGGGATGTAGCCGGCCAGGCCTTCGCGCAGCCCCATTTCGAGCCGGTCGACGCGGGCATGCAGGTCGCGGTTGTGGTTTTCCACCGCCTGCACCAGGCGGGCAATCTCGGCGTCCACGGGGCGGTCGCGCAGGCCCATTTCGGCGCGGTCGATGCGTGCCAGCGTCTCGCGGGTGTGGTTCTGGAGCACCTCGGACAGCCGCGACACCTCCTGGTCCACGTGCCCGCGCAGATCGGTGAAGCGCGACGCCTCGGCCTTGTCGGCCAGCTCGCGCTGGGCCGACAGCTCCCGGGCGTGACGCCGCGTTTCCAGCAGCACCGTGGCCTGCTGGTAGGCCACCAAGCCGACGAACACCGCCGACAGCAGGGCCATCAACCCGATCAGCACCAGCCCCAGCGGCGCGTGGATCTCGGTAAAGACCAGGGACAGATCGGTCGGGCGCGTGACCTCGGTCCAGTTGAGGCCGATGAAGGCAACGATGACGATGCCCACCAGCAGCAGAAAAAGCGATCGCAACGACAAGGGCGGCTCCTTTCGAGTGTCCATCCGCGCCCACGCACAGGCGCCATTCGTCAAGTTTAGCCCGCGCGGGGCGAATCCACTTATTGGGCCGCCTGAAACAAGTCCTTGTATTGGTCGCGCAACAGATTTTTCTGCACCTTGCCCATGGTGTTGCGCGGCAGTTCGGCGGCGATGAAGCAACGTTTGGGAATCTTGAAATTGGCCAGCCGGTCCTTGAGCTCGGCGATCAACCGCTCGGCGTGCAGGCTGGCGCCCGGCTTGGCGATGACCACCGCCACGCCGACTTCGCCGAAGTCCGGGTGCGGCACGCCGACGATGGCGCTCTCGGCCACGCCGGGCAGCTCGTTCAAGTAGCCCTCGATCTCCGCCGGATAGACGTTGTAGCCGCCGCTGATGATGAGGTCCTTGCTGCGGCCCACGATGGTGACGTAGCCGCGCGCGTCCTGCATGCCCACGTCGCCGGTCTTGAAAAAGCCGTCATCGGTAAATTCTTCCTGGGTTTTTTCGGGCATGCGCCAGTAGCCGCTGAACACGTTCGGCCCCTTGACCTGAATGCCGCCGATGTCACCAACCGGTACCGGCTGCCCGTCCTCGCCGCGCACCCGCACGCTCACGCCGGGCAGCGGAAAGCCCACGGTGCCACCGCGCCGCTCGCTCTGGTTTTGATAGCGCTTGTCAGGCGCGCAGGGGTTGGAGGTGAGCATGATGGTCTCGCTCATGCCGTAGCGTTCCAGAATGGTGTGGCCGGTGCGCGCGCGCCAGTCGTTGAAAGTGTCGATCAGCAGCGGCGCGGAACCGCTGATAAACAGGCGCATGTGCGCGGCCTGCTTTTTGTTCAGCAACGGTTCGGCCAGCATCCGCACGTAGAGCGTGGGTACGCCCATGAACACTGTGGCGCGGGGCAGGTCGGCAATGACCTTCTTCGAGTCGAACTTGGCGTGCCACAGCATCTTGCTGCCGTTCAGCAGCGCGCCGTGGATTGCCACGAACAGGCCGTGGACGTGAAAGATGGGCAGCGCGTGGATGAGCACGTCGCCCGGCCGCCAGCCCCAATAGTCCTTGAGCATCGCCGCGTTGGACAGCAAATTGCCGTGCGACAGCATCGCGCCCTTGCTGCGCCCGGTGGTGCCGCTGGTGTAGAGGATGGCGGCCAGATCCTGCGGCGCCTTGCGCGCCGGCGTCTGCTGCGGGCTGCAATGCGCGGCGCGTTCCAGCAGGCTGCCGGTGCGGTCGTCGTCCAGCGTGAACACGTGGCGTGTGCCGGCCTTGAAAGCGATCTTGCTGACCCAGTTGAAATGCTTGCTGCCGCACACCACCACGGCGGGCGTGGCGTTGGCGATGAAGTAGTCGATTTCGGCGCTTTGGTACGCGGTATTCAGCGGCAGGAACACGAAGCCGGCGCGCAGCGTGGCGAGGTAAAGAATCATGGCCTCGACCGACTTTTCGACCTGCGCCGCCACGCGCGGCGGCACGCCGTCGGCGTCGCGCGGAATGTCCAGCGATTGCAGCAGGTTGGCCACCATGGCGGTGGCGCGGTCGAGATCGCGCCAGGAGTACAGCAGGCCGCCGTCGGCCTCGACGGCGATGGCGTCCAGGTCGGACGGGAAGGCGGCGCGCAGGGCGGTGAACAGGTTCTGGTGGGGCATGGTGGGGATCGCCGTCGAAGTCATGCTTCCCTCTCCCCTCGCGGGGGAGAAAGGGATGTGTCCGCCTGCCGCCGGCTGGCCCAGGCCCACAGCGCCACGCCGGCCACCACCATCGGCACGCACAGCCACTGGCCCATGCTCATGCCCAGCGCCAGCAGGCCCAGGAAGTCGTCCGGCTCGCGGAAGTATTCGGCCACGAAGCGCAGCACGCCGTAGCCGACCAGGAAGGCGCCGCTCACCTGCCCGGTCTTGCGCGGCTGCCGCGCGTACAGCCACAGCAGCACGAACAGCAGCACGCCTTCCATCAGGAACTGATAGATCTGCGACGGATGGCGCGGCAGCATCGACCCGCTGTGCGGAAACACCATGCCCCACGGCAGGTCGGGGCTGGCAAAGCGCCCCCACAACTCGCCGTTGATGAAGTTGCCCACGCGCCCCGAGGCCAGCCCCAGGGGCACGCAGGGCGCCACCAGGTCGGTCACTTGCAGCCAGGGCCGAGCGCGCCGGCGCGCCCACAGCAGGATCGCCGCGATCACGCCCAGCATGCCGCCGTGAAAACTCATGCCGCCGGTCCAGATGGCAAACACTTCGAGCGGATGGGCGAAGTAATGGGCCGGCTTGTAGAACAGGCAGTAACCCAAGCGGCCACCCACGATCACGCCCAGCACGCCCCAGAACAGCATGTCCTCAATGTCGCCGCGCGTCCAGCGCGCGGGCGTGGTGACGCTGGCGAACGGCTCATGCTTCAAGCGCCGCGTCGCCAAAAAGAAAAACAACGCAAACGCCACCAGGTAGGTGATGCCGTACCAGTGCACCGCCAGCGGGCCGAGGCGCACGGCGACGGGGTCGAATTCGGGATGAATCAGCATTTACTGCAACTGAGCCAGATCGCGCACCGCGCCCTTGTCGGCCGACGTCACCAGCCGCGCATACGCCTTGAGCGCCGCCGACACCTTGCGGGCGCGCGGTTTGGCGGGCTTCCAGCCTTGCGCGTCCTGCTGCTGGCGGCGGCGGGCGAGTTCTTCGTCGCTGACCAGCACGTTGATGGCGCGGCCCGGAATGTCGATGCGGATGCGGTCGCCGGTTTTCACCAGCCCGATGGCGCCGCCCGCGGCCGCCTCGGGCGAGCAGTGGCCGATGGACAGGCCGGACGTGCCGCCCGAAAAGCGCCCGTCGGTCAGCAGCGCGCAGACTTTGCCCAAGCCCTTCGACTTGATGTAGCTCGTGGGGTACAGCATTTCCTGCATGCCGGGGCCGCCCTTGGGGCCTTCGTAGCGCACCACCACCACGTCGCCGGGCTTGACCTGATCGCTCAGGATGTGCTCCACGGCCTCGTCCTGCGACTCGACGACGTGGGCCGCGCCCTCGAACACCAGAATCGACTCATCGACGCCGGCGGTCTTGACCACGCAGCCGTCGCGGGCGATGTTGCCGGTGAGCACGGCCAGCCCGCCTTCCTGGCTGAAGGCGTGCGCCGCCGAGCGGATGCAGCCCGCGGCGCGGTCGAGGTCCAAGCTGGTCCAGCGGACGCCCTGGCTGAACGCTGTTTGCGAGGCCACGCCGCCGGGGCCGGCCAGGTAGAAGGTCTTGACGGCCTCGTCGCGGGTGCGCGTCACGTCCCACTGCGCCAGCGCATCGCCCATGGTCGGGGCGTGCACCGTGGGCGCGCCCGCGTGCAGCTTGCCGGCGCGTTCCAGCTCGCCCAGGATCGCCATGATGCCGCCGGCACGGTGCACGTCCTCGACGTGGTACTTGTTGGTGTTGGGCGCCACCTTGCACAGTTGCGGCACGCTGCGCGAGAGGCGGTCGATGTCGCTCATGGAAAAGTCGATGCCGGCCTCCTGCGCAATCGCCAGCAGGTGCAGGATGGTGTTGGTCGATCCGCCCATGGCGATGTCGAGCGCCATGGCGTTCTCGAACGCCTCGAAGCCCACCGAGCGCGGCAGCGCCGAGGCGTCGTCCCGCTCGTAATACTGCCGCGTCAACTCGACGATGCGGCGGCCCGCGCGCTTGAACAACTGCTCGCGGTCGGCGTGCGTGGCCACCAGCGTGCCGTTGCCGGGCAGCGCCAGGCCGAGCGCCTCGGTCAGGCAGTTCATGGAATTGGCGGTGAACATGCCCGAGCAAGAGCCGCAGGTCGGGCAGGCCGAACGCTCGGCCTCGGCCAGATCGGCGTCGCTCACCTTGTCGTCGGCGGCCATCACCATCGCGTCGATCAGGTCGAGCTTTCTGATCTCCATCGCCTGGCCGCCGCCGGGCGCGGTCAGCCGCGCCTTGCCCGCTTCCATCGGGCCGCCGGAGACGAAGATGGCCGGAATGTTCAGCCGCATCGCGGCCATCAACATGCCGGGGGTGATCTTGTCGCAGTTGCTGATGCAGACCATGGCGTCGGCGCAATGCGCATTGACCATGTATTCCACGCTGTCGGCGATCAGGTCGCGGCTGGGCAGCGAATACAACATGCCGTCGTGGCCCATGGCGATGCCGTCGTCCACGGCGATGGTGTTGAACTCCTTGGCCACGCCGCCCGCCGCCTCGATCTCGCGCGCGACGAGCTGGCCCAGGTCCTTCAGGTGCACATGGCCCGGCACGAACTGGGTGAACGAGTTGACCACGGCAATGATCGGCTTGGCGAAGTCCTCATCCTTCATGCCGGTGGCGCGCCACAGCGAGCGTGCCCCCGCCATGTTGCGGCCAGCGGTGGAAGTTTTGGAGCGGTAGGCGGGCATGGTGAAACCTGCAAGGAGTGTGCGGAAAAACTCAAATGCTAACCGCCGCGGCCCATCGGCGCTGGCCGCGCCCGCGATGGGAGCGACTGCTCAGCGCCTGAAATGCCCCTTCTGACCGCCTGGGACACCCCCGGCAAGCCATTGGCGAGGTCACTGGCGTATCGCAAGACTTTGAGCAGCCGTCAAAAAGTGAGAACGAAAAAAAGCCGCCGCAGGCTTCAAGGCCATGCTGGCGGCTTTTGCCCAGATGATGTCTGGCGGAGACGAAGGGATTCGAACCCTTGATGAGGCTCTACACCCCATACTCCCTTAGCAGGGGAGCACCTTCGGCCACTCGGTCACGTCTCCTGGCGCGAAGCTGCAATTATGCCATCTTCAGACTGCGGCGGGCTGATCCAGGCCGAACGCGCGGTGCAGCGCGCGCACGGCCAGTTCCATGTACTTCTCGTCGATGACCACGGAGGTCTTGATCTCGCTGGTGGAAATCATCTGGATGTTGATGCCTTCCTCGCTCAGCACGCGGAACATGGTGCTGGCCACGCCGACGTGGCTGCGCATGCCGATGCCGACGATGCTGACCTTGCAGATGCGCGGATCGCCGACGACCTCGGCCGCGCCCAGGGCCGGCATCACCTTGTCCTTGAGCAGGTCGATGGCGCGGGCGTAGTCGTTGCGGTGCACGGTGAACGAGAAGTTCGCCTTGCCGTCCCGGGGCACGTTCTGGATGATGACGTCCACCTCGATGTTGGCGTCGGCCACGGCGCCCAGGATCTGGGACGCGATGCCGGGGCGGTCGGGCACGCCGAGCACGGAAATCTTGGCTTCATCGCGGTTGAAGGCAATGCCGGAAACGATGGCTTGTTCCATTTGTTCGTCTTCCTCGAAAGTGATCAGGGTGCCGGATTGGGCTTCCTCGGTGATGTCGATGTCCCAGGGTGTGAAGCTGGAGAGCACGCGCAGGGGCACTTTGTATTTGCCGGCGAATTCGACCGAGCGGATTTGCAGCACCTTGCTGCCCAGGCTGGCCATTTCCAGCATTTCCTCGAAGCTCACGGTTTGCAGGCGGCGCGCCTCGGGCACCACGCGCGGGTCGGTGGTGTAGACGCCGTCCACGTCGGTGAAGATCAGGCATTCGTCAGCCTTGAGAGCGGCGGCCACCGCCACCGCCGACGTGTCGCTGCCGCCGCGGCCCAGGGTGGTGATGTTGCCGAGGCCGTCCACGCCCTGGAAGCCGGTGATGATGACCACCTTGCCGGCGTTCAGGTCGGCGCGCACCTTCTGGTCGTCGATGCTTTCGATGCGCGCCTTGGTGTAGGCGCTGTCGGTGCGGATGGGCACCTGCCAGCCGGCGTAGCTGACGGCGGGCACGCCCTCGGCCTGCAAGGCGATGGCCAGCAGCCCGACCGACACCTGCTCGCCGGTGGAGGCCAGCATGTCCAGCTCGCGCAGACACTCGTTGGCTTGCTTGGCCGGGGCCAGTTCCTTGGCCAGGCCGAGCAGGCGGTTGGTCTCGCCGCTCATGGCGCTGGGCACCACCACCAGTTGATGGCCGGCGCGCACCCATTTGGCGACGCGCTTGGCGACCTGCGCGATGCGCTCGGTGGAGCCCATCGACGTGCCGCCGTATTTGTGAACGATCAGTGCCATGACATGTCTTCGTGAGCGCCGGCGCGCTCGCTGAACATGGCGCGCTGGCAAGCCAGAGATTTTAGCTGTGGGGCAATACCCCACCGGTTCCATCCGGCCCGGGACCAAGTACGCCGGCAAATTATCAATGTATTTTTATAATTTCGCCATGAAAGCGCTTCAGTTCGTCGGCGGCAGCCAGCAAGACCTGGCGGCCTTTCCAGACCCGGCCCGACGCTTGGTGACCGAAACCGTTCATCCTTCCAGTGGCAATGTGTTCCTCGACTTGGGCTACCCCGAGGGGGAGGCGGCGGTGCTGGCGCTGCGCGCCGACTTGATGGGGCGCCTGCGTTTGCTGGTGCAGCAGCAAGGCTGGACTCAGGAGCAAGCTGCGCAGCGCTTTGGCATCGCGCAGTCGCGCGTGTCGGATCTGGTGCGCGGAAAGTGGGACAAGTTCAGCCTGGACATGCTCATCACCCTGGCCGTGCGAGCCGGGCGCAAGGTGGAACTGGCTTTGCATTGAGGCCGCACGCTGTCTGGCGCAACAGCCGTCCACATTCACGAGCCGGCGCATGACGCATCCGGCGCCCACTCGATCACGCCGCCACGCCGCTCGACCAAGCCGCGCCCCACCTTGAGACGGATGCGGTGCCCGCGCGTGCGGCAGGCATCGATTTGCGCCAGCAGCGCCGCCAGTTGGGCGCTGCTGGGCGTCTGCCCGTGCCGCAGCGCCAGCCAGTGGCGCAACACGTTGGCCTGGCGCGCCGGCGAGAGCGCCTGCAGCGCGCCGATGGCGGGTGGCGCGCCGCAGGAGGCCAGGTCGGCGGCGGCCACCTCGTCCAGGATCTGCTGGCCTTGCGCAGCATGGGCGGCGCTGCGCGCGAAGGTGGCGCGAAACTGCGGGAACGCGGCCTCCAGCGCCGGCAGCAGTTGCGCCCTGATGCGGTTGCGGGTGTAGCGCAGGCTGGCGTTGCTGGGGTCTTCCACCCAAGTCTCGCCGCGCGCGCGCAGCCAGGCGCGCACCGCCGAGCCGGGCACTTGCAGCAGCGGGCGCTGGTAGTCGACGCCGTCGCGCCGCCAGCGTGCCGGCATGGCGGCCAAGCCGGGCAGGCCGGCGCCGCGCGACAGCGCCAGCAGCACGGTTTCGACCTGATCGTCGGCGTGCTGGGCGATGAGCACGGTCGGGAGGGCCTGCGATCCCTGTCGCGCCAGGGCATCGAAACACGCATAACGGTGGCGGCGGGCGGCCTCCTCGGGGCTTTCGCCCGGCGCGTGGCGCGCATCGACGCGCTGCACGCGCAGCAGTACGGCCAGGCGCGCGCACAGACGCTGGCAGTGGCGCTCGAACTCGTCGGCGGCAGCTTGCAGGCCGTGGTGCACGTGCCAGGCCTCGAGCTGACCCGGCCAGCGCTCGGCGCAGGCCAGCAGCAGGGCGGTGGAATCGGCCCCGCCGCTGAAGGCCACCGCCAGCGGCCCTGCGGGCTTTTGCGCCGCGAAGCGCGCCATCGCGGCGTCCAGCCACGCCGGTGAGTCGGGCGATGGGTTAGGCAAGCCGCACCACGAAATCCCGGTTGATGCTCTGCACGTAGCGGTCCGAGAGGTTGACCCTGATTTTCCCGGCGCGCACGGTGGCCGCGTAGCGGCAGACCTCCCGCTCCTGCGCGCCCGAGCGGTCCAGCAGTGTCCAGTACACGCGCGCGCCATCGGGCTGCTGGACGGCAATTTCAAAGGCGGACACGGCATCGACACAGCCGGGATGAAAGTCCGCCCGGTGCGGTCCGTCCGGGAACGGGCGCGTGCTCAAAAAGTCGAACAGCGAGTCGTGCTGCAGGATGTGGCCCCGCGCATAGGGCCAGACGTACTCGCGCAGGAAGAACTGGTCGGCAAAGTGCAGCGAGGCTGGCGGCGCCTTCAGGTAGTCCGCCACCATGTCGCGCATCGGCGGCAGCGCCCCGCGCGTCACGCCCCACAGCCCGGCCAGCAGCAGTTCGGTGTGGCTGCCATAGTCGCGCATCATGTGAAAGGCCTGCCCGCTGGCGACCCATTCGTTGACGGCGCCGGCTTCGCGCGCGGAAATCACCGAATCGGCGTCGCGAAAGATCACCCGGTCCACGCCCGGATCGTCGTAGGCGGCAAAGCGCCACATCGGTCCCGGCCACTGCTTGAGCGCGCCGTCCACGTGCATGACCTGCGCGCCCAGGGCCGTCAGCCGCGCCAACACCGGCGCGGGCACCGTGTCGTCGACATAGAAACGGCAGGTCCAGTCGGGGTACAGCGCGGGCTGGTCCATCACGTTGAGGATGCCCGACTCGCAGTACTTCGGGCTGTCGCCGAACAGCGAAAAGGCGATCACGTTGCGCGCCCGGTCCTGGACGAACACCGGCGGCGGCGCCACCGTCCAGTCGCGGAAAAACTTGTGCCCGAAGCGCTCGTCGCGCTTGGTCAGGGCGATGCGCCCGTAATGCCGCGCCTGCGCAAAATCGCCCTTGTGCTCATAGCTGTGCGCCAGGCCGTCGATGGCCGACAGGATCTCCGGGTCGCGCCGGTACGCCTGCAGGCCGTATTCGATGGCCTTGTCCCACTCCTGCAAATGCACCGAACACGCCGCCGCATCGCTCCACGCCTGCGCTATTTGCGGATATTGACGGATGACGTCCTCGGCGATCTGGCGCGCCAGGGCGAACTCGCCCGCGTCCCAGCAACACTGAAACTGCGCCTTGCCCTCGTCCAGCGACCTGGTGACGAGCGGGGCAGCCGTTTTCGGCTTGAAAAACGGATGCGCCTTGGCGGGAGCCTGCCGGGGCCGGTTCGGGCTGAAATTCTTGCCGGCCATGGTGGGGGACGGTCAGGCGCGGGCCGGCGGGCTGGCCTGCTCCCACTTGGACTTGCACTGCACGCAGTGCTGCGTCATCGGCTCGATCTTCAGGCGCTCGAACGGGATGGCGCAGCCGCACTCGTCGCATAGGCCGTAGCTGCCGTCGTCCAGGGCGTCGAGGGCGCGGTCGATGCGGGCCAGCTCCTGCGCGTCGAGCGCCGTCAGCACGGTGCCGATCTCGCGCGTCTGGTTGGCCAGGCGGGCGTTTTCGTCTTGCGACACGCTGCCGGCGGTGTTCTCGGCGGGCGCCAGGTGCACGCGGTTTTGCGTCATCTGCGCCTCCAAGTCCTTACGGCGCGCGTTCAGCAGCGTTTTGAGCGCCTGCAACTGGGGCGCGGTCAGGGCCTTGGCCATGGTCATTTCTCCTGCAATCATCGGTACCGGGCAAAACGCGCGGCGTCTTATCCCGCAGAATACCACCCGTATGCAACCGACCGCCAACCTCCCCGATCCCGATCCTTCGCGCTGTCCGCTGTGCGGCGGCCTCAACGGCTGCGCGGCGACGTCGCCGTCCGCCGCGTGCGGCGGCGGGCAGCCGTGCTGGTGCGCGCAGGCCAGCTTTGCGCCCGCGCTGCTGGAGCGCGTGCCGCCCGCTGCCCGCCGCAAGGCCTGCATCTGCGCCCGCTGCGCCGCCGCCGCCGCGGCGCCAGACTCCGAATAACCCCGCCCCCTGCCGCCATGTGCCAGTTGTTGGGAATGAACTGCAACACGCCGACGGACGTGACCTTCTCGTTTACCGGCTTCGCCCAGCGCGGCGGCCGCACCGACCAGCACGCCGACGGCTGGGGCATCGCCTTTTTCGAGGGCCGCGGCGCGCGCTTGTTCATCGACAGCAACGCCGCCTGCGACTCGCCCGTGGCCGAGCTAATCCGCCGCTACCCGATCAAGAGCCGCAACGTCATCTCGCACATCCGCAAGGCCACGGTCGGCGCCGTCGCGCTGGAAAACTGCCACCCCTTCGTGCGCGAGCTGTGGGGGCGCTACTGGGTGTTCGCCCACAACGGCGACTTGAAGGACTACGCGCCGCGCCTGCACGGCCACTTCCACCCGGTGGGCAGCACCGACAGCGAGCGCGCCTTCTGCTGGCTGATGCAGGAGCTGTCCAAGGCGCACGCCAGCGTGCCGCCGGTCGATGAGCTGACGCGCACGCTACGCGAGCTGGCGCCGCGGGCGGCGCGCCACGGCACCTTCAACTTCCTGCTGTCCAACGGCGAGGCGCTGTGGGCGCACGCCTCCACCAAGCTGTGCTACATCGTGCGCCAGCACCCGTTCGCCCGCGCGCGGCTGGCCGACAACGATCTGGCGGTGAACTTCGCCGAGCACACCGCGCCCAGCGACCGCGTGGCCGTGGTCGCCACCGCGCCCCTGACCAGCGACGAGCAGTGGACCGCTCTCGAGCCAGGTGAGCTGCGGGTGTTCGTGGACGGGGCGCCGGATTAAAACGGCTCGCTGACCGCGCGCAGCAGATCGAGCGTGCGTCCCTGATGCCCGTCGACCAGCGCGGCCCCGGCGACGTCGTGCCAGTGCGATTCCGAGCCCGCCACCTGCCGCCAGGCGTGCAGGCGGCGCGTGTAAAGCTGCAAGTCGTATTCCTCGGTAAAACCGATGGCGCCGTGGATGGCATGGCCGGCCTCGGCCACGGCCAGCGCCGCGGCGCTGCAACGCGCCTTGGCCACCGCCACGCGCAAGCGCTCCGGGTACACGCCCGCGCTCTCGCAGCCCAGCCGCGCGGCCATGCGGGCGGCAAATACATGTTCGCTCATCACGGCCAGTTGATGCTGGATGGCCTGGAACTTGCCGATGGGACGGCCAAACTGGTTGCGCTCGTTGGCGTAGCGCAGCGTGCGGTCGAACACGCTCATGAGCGCGCCCGCCAGTTGCGCCGCGATGAGCGCGGCGTGCAGCGTGCGCAGGTCCACCCCCCCCGGCAACGCGATGGGCAAGCGCGGCACCGCCGCCACCTCGGCGGCGGACCAGCTCAGATGGGCGTCGAGGCAAAAGGCGGCAGCTTGCGAGGCGGCCCGCGCCACGCTCAGCAACTGCCAGCCGCCGTCGTGCGCCACCAGCACGTTGCTGGCCACGCGGCCCATGCGCGCGGGGGCGCAGCGCAGCGTGCCGTCGGCTTGCAGCCGGCCCTCGGCCAGGGCGATGGCGCCCGTGGGGCGCTCGACGCCGGCCAGCGCCAGCAAGGCGCGGGCCACCATGGTCTCGGCCAGCGGCACGGGCAGCACATGGGCGCCGCACACCGTCCAGACGCCGAACACCTGCGCCAGCCCCAGGCCCGCGCCGCCTTGCGCCTGCGGCACCAGGGCATCGGCAAAGCCGGCGTCTTCCAGATGACGCCACAGCTCGGCGGACGCGCCGCCGGCCTCGATGGCACGCACCTGCGCGGGCGTGCATTGGTCTTGCAGCAATTGGCCGACTGCGTCGGCAAAGAGATCCTCGTCCATCCTCGTGCTCCTTAGCGTAAGCCCAGACCGCGCGCGATCATGCCGCGCAGAATGTCGCGCGTGCCGCCGCGCAGCGAATACGACGGCGCGACGCCGGTCACGTAGTCCAGCGTGCGCAGCAGCTCCAGCGGCACGTCGGCGTCGGGGCGCGAGAACACGTCGTCGGCGATGGCGGCGGGAATGAACTGCTCCAGCGTGGTGCCCAGTTCCTTGACCAGCGCCGCTTCCACGATGGGACTTTCGCCGCGCGTGAGCTTGTCCTGCACCGACACCGACATGGCGCGCAGCGGCGCCAGCTCGGTGTAGATGCGCCCCGCCAGCCGCAGCGCGCTGTCGCTGCGGCCCTGGGGCGTGCGCACCCAGGCCAGCCATTCGTCGAACAGCACGATGCTGGAAAACAGCCGCTCCGGCCCGCTGCGCTCGAAGGCGAGTTCCGCCGTGACCTGCTCCCAGCCCTGTCCTTCCTGGCCGATCAGCGCGTCGGGCGGCAGTTGCACGTTGTCGAAAAAAACCTCGCAGAAATGGCTGTCGCCCGATAGGTCGGTGATGGGCCGCACCGTCACGCCCGGCAGCGACAGGTCCACGACCACCTGCGACAGCCCCTTGTGCCGGTCCGCCGCCTCACCCGACGTGCGCACCAGCGCGATCATGTACTGGCAGTGGTGGGCGTTGGTGGTCCAGATCTTCTGACCGTTGAGCAGGAAGCCCCGCTCGTTGGGCACGGCGCGGGTTTTCACGCTGGCCAGGTCGGAGCCCGCGTTGGGTTCGCTCATGCCGATGCAGAAAAACGCTTCGCCGCGGCAGATGCGCGGCAGGTAGAACTGCTTTTGCGCCTCGGTGCCGTATTTCAGGATCAGCGGTCCGCTCTGGCGGTCGGCGATCCAGTGCGAGCCCACGGGCGCGCCGCAGACAAGGAATTCCTCCACCAGCACGTAGCGCGTGAAGGCGCTGCGGCCGCCGCCGCCATACGCCTTGGGCAGGGTCACGCCGAGCCAGCCTCGGGCGCCGAGCTGGCGGCTGAGTTCGGCGCTGTAGCCGCCCCACGAACGCGCGCGCACGTGGGCGGGCAGGTCTTTGATGGCCTGCGCGAGAAAGGCGCGCACCTCGTCGCGCAGTGCCTCGTCCTCGGCGGGAATACGGGTCAGGGTCAGGGAATCAAGCACGCTCATCTGCGGGCCTCCGGTGGTTGGAATTCATGGCCGGCATCATTGCAGCGGCACCTTGGCTTGCTGGACGGTGCGCTTGCACAGCGCGATCTCGCTGCTCCGCGTAGCGCGCACCAGCCGTCGCCAGCAGACCTGCGCCTTTCGACCAAATATGTTACGGATTGCCATGTATGCCTCCTTTGTGTTGTAGCGATCGGTCCGGCAGCGAGTTTGCCCGCCATCAGAAACGCACCGTAGACTGCGACGTGCCGCCGCAGACTTCCGTGCCGATGGCGCCTGGCTTTCCCATGCACTCCTTCTGTCCGATCATGTGCTTGACGACGGCACTCGCATTGTTGACGATTTCGTGCCCACTGCGTCCAATATCAGATGTGGATCGCGCGATACCCTTGGTGTGTTGCGCCACCACGCAGTCTTGACAGTCCTTGAATTCCCATGGAGCTTCGACAGCTGAAACAGGTGCTCGTGCTGGCCGAGACCCTGAACTTTCATCGTGCCGCCGAACGGTTGCACATCGCCCAGCCGCCGCTGTCCACGTCGATCCGGAAGCTGGAAGAAGAGCTGGGCGTGCAACTGTTCGAGCGCCTGCCTTCCGGCCTGAGGCTCACCCCGGCTGGCGAAGTGGTGCTGCGCAATGCGCGTCGCACGATGTTCTTCGTCGAGGAAGTGCGCCGCGGCGCGCGCGAGGGCGCATCGGGCGAGCAGGGGCTGCTGCGGCTGGGTTTCGTCGGCTCGGCTACCTACGCGCTGATGCCGCAGATCATCCGCGGCTTCCGCCGCGCCTACCCGGGCGTCGATCTGGTGATCGAGGAATCGACCACGATCGAGCTGCTGCGCCGCATCGAGGACCATTCGCTGCATGTGGCGCTGCTGCGCTTTCCGGTGCTGGCGCCTACCGAAGCCGAGTTGACGCTGCTCATGCCCGATCGCATGGTGGCCGCCGTCAGTGCCGATTCGCCCTTCGCCGATCGCGTCCAGGTGTCGCTGGCCGAGCTCGCGCGCGAGCCCTTCATCGTTTACTCGCGCACGCGCGTGCCAACGATGTACGCGCTGACGATGCAGGCCTTCAGGGAGGCGGGCATCAGCCCGCACATCGCGCAAGAAGCCGTGCAGGTGCAAACCCTGCTGAGCCTGGTGCAAAGCGGCCTGGGCGTGGCGCTGGTGCCCGCGGCGGCGACCAACTACACGGGGCCGGGCGTGCGCTTGCTCGAACTGTCGCCGCACCCGGCGGCGATGAAGGTCGGCATCGCTCTGGCGGCGCTGCCCGAGGCGCTGACACCGGCGGCACGCAACTTCATCACGCTGGCGCATGCGACAGTGGAACAAGACACGCTCACTCGACCGGAATATTCGCTTTCCTGACGATTTCACGCGTCGCCTCGATTTCCCGCAGTTGAAACGCGCGCAATTCGTCGGGCGAACCGCTCATCGGAATGCCGCCCTGGCGCTCCATGAAGTCGCGGCCCTCGCTGCTGTCGATGGCCGCGCGCACCGCAGCCCCCACCTGCTGCACGATCGCCGACGGCACTTTTGCCGGGAAAAACACGCCGGTCCAGGCATAGGACTCGTAACCAGGCGTGCCGGCCTCGGCCACGGTGGGCACGTCGGGCAAATCCTTGTGGCGCTGCGCGCTGGCCACCCCCAGCGCGCGCAGCTTGCCGCCGCGAATCAGCGGCAGCACCGAGCTGATCTCGGCGATCGAGTAGTCGACCACGCCCGCCGCCGTATCCATCACCGCCGGCGCCGTGCCCTTGTACGGAACGGCGACGCCCTTCATGCCGTTGCGTTCCTGGAACAGCTCCATCGCCACCTGGTAAGTCGGCGTGCCCGCTCCATAGTTGAGTTGGCCGGGCGCGGCCTTGACCGCCCGCACCAGTTCGCCCAGCGTTTTGTAAGGCGATGCGGCGGGCACCACGATCACCATCGGGAAGCGGGCGAGGATGCTGACCGGCGCGAAGTCCTTCACCGGGTCATAAGGCAGTTGGCGAAACACCGCCGCGTTGGTGACCATCGGCGAATTGCTCGCCACGAACATCGTGTAGCCATCGGCGGGCGCCTCGGCCACCGCCTTGGCGGCAATGAAGCTGTTGGCGCCCGTTCGGTTTTCGACGATGAAGCTCTGGCCCATCGTTTCGCCCAGGCGCTTGGCGATGAAGCGCGCGCTGGTGTCGGCGCCGCTGCCTGGCGGCAGCGAGACGATGATTTTCACCGTCCGCTCCGGATAGCCGGCCTGCGCGGTCAGCGCCGTGGCGCCCGACGCGACGACGATGGCGCAGGCGGCGGCGCGCGCGATCCGCATCTTGAAGGTCATGACTGGTCCCCTCTGAAATCGTTGCGAGCCGGGTTACTCCGGAACGATGCCGGCGGCCTGCACGGCCTTGGCCCAACGCGCCGTTTCCGCCTGGATGTAGGCCGCGAACTGCTCGGGTGTCGAACTTTCGAGCTGCACGCCCTGCGACGCGAACTGGGCGCGCATGGCAGGGTCGTGCACGGCCACGGCGATCGCCGCGTTGAAGCGGCGCACCACGGCCATTGGTACTCGTGCGGGCAGCAGGATGCCTTGCCAGGTTGGGGCGATGAAACCGGGCATCACGGTTTCGTCAAGCGTGGGCACCTGCGGCAGCAGCGGGCTGCGCTCGGCGCTGGTGAGCGCGACGGCGCGCACGCGCCCGTCCTGGATGTAGGGCAGTCCGGTGCTCATCGCATCCAGCATGAAGGCCAGACGCCCGCCGATCAGGTCGATCATCGCGGGCGCGGTGCCTTTGTAGGGCACGTGAATCGCCTCCAGGCCCAGGCGCTGCAAGAACAATGCGATCGCCAGGTGCGTGATGTTGCCGACACCGCCGGTGCCGAAGCTCAACTGGCCCGGATGCGCCTTCAGGTGCGCCACCAACTCCTGGATGCTGTTGATCGGCAGTTGCTTGCTGACCATGATGACCGCCGGGATCACGCTGGTCATGCTCACCGGCGTGAAGTCGCGCAGCGGGTCGTAGGGCAGTTTCTGGTACAGCGCCGGGCTGATGGTGAAGCCCGAGGAGTGGTAAAGCGCAGTGTACCCGTCGGGCGCGGCCCTGGCGACCACGTCGCAGGCGATGTTGCCGCTGGCGCCGACGCGGTTGTCCACCAAAATCTGTTGGCCGAGCTCCTGCGACATGCGCGCGCCGAGCGCGCGCGCAGCCACGTCGGTCGGCCCTCCGGCCGCATAGGGCAGCACGAGGCGAATGGGCCGCGCGGGCCAGGCCGCGTCGTCGGCAGCGCGCGCCCAGGGCGCGGCGGCCAGCGCGCCCAGGGCTGCGAGGGCATGGCGGCGGCTGAGGTTCATGTCCTGTCTCCTTCGGTCGGTTTTGCTTTCACTTGAACCGGCGCGCAAGCGCGTCAGCAAGCGCGGTTTCGTGCTCGGCGGTGTGGTGCGCGAGCGCCTGAAAGCCGGCGGACATCTCCAGCAGCGTGTCCAGGCGCATGTGCTGGCCTTCGCGCAACAGGCGCTTGCTCAGGCGCAGCGCGTGGCTTGGGTTGACGGCGATGCGGTGCGCCAGATCGAGCGCCGCGGGCATCAGCGCATCGGGCGCGACCACGCGCGAAACCAGCCCCCAGGCGAGCGCGGTGTCGGCGTCGATCGGCTCGCCGGTGAAGGTCATCTCGCAGGCGCGGGACAGCCCGATCACGCGCGGCAGCAGCCAGGCGCCGCCATCGCCGGGAATCAATCCGAGCCGCACGAAGCTCTCGGCGAACACCGCCGTCCGCGCGGCGATGCGGATGTCGCACATGCAGGCCAGATCGTTGCCCGCGCCGTAGGCCGGGCCGTTGACCGCCGCGATCGTCGGCACTTCGACATTGCACAGCGCATTGGGAATGCGCTGGATGCCGTCGCGGTAGGCGGCGCGGCTGCGCGCGGGCTCGCCCAGGCCGCTGCCCACCGTCTGGCGCAAAGTCTTGAGATTGCCGCCGGAGGAAAAGGCCGGGCCGGCGCCGGTGAGCACCAGCGCGCGCACCGACAGATCGGCGTTGACCTGCGCGCACAGTCCGAGGAAAGCCTCCGCCACGTCGTCGTCGGTCAGGGCATTGCGCGTGTGCGGCCGATTCATGGTGGCGACGAGCACGGCGCCATCGCGTTCGAGACGCAGAAAATCGCTCACGGCGTCCCTTCTGCGGCATCGCGCATGCGCATCATGCGCAGGGGTGTGTAGGTGAGAACCTCCTTGCCATGCTGGTTGACCACCACATTGCGCGTGCGCAGCAGTCCGCGACCCGGCCTGGAGGTGGCCCGCCGTTCGATCACCTCGCATTCGACGTGGATCGTGTCGCCCACAAAGGTGGGCGCATGCATGTCCAGCTCGGCATGGAGAAAGGCCAGCCCGGTGCCCTGCATCGACGGCGTGACCAGCCCTTCCGCGCAGGCGTAGACCAGCGCGCCCGGCACCACGCGCCCGGCGATGGCCATGCCTTCGCGCTCGTGCGCGTTGGTGAACAGTTCTTCGTTCAGCCAGCTCAGGTTCACGAAGTTGACGAGGTCGGCCTCGGTGATCGTGCGCGCGCGCGAGCGAAACCGCGCGCCCGACGGCAACTCGTCCCAGAAAAACCCTCCGCCCAGCAGCAAGTCGGTCATGTGTCGTCGCTCCTATCAGTAGGACTTGGGCAACCCCAGCGCCTTCTCGGCGATGAAGCACAAAATGAGTTGCGGGCTGATCGGCGCAATGCGCGGGATGAAGGACTCGCGCAGGTAGCGCTCGACGTGGTATTCCTTCGCATAGCCGTAGCCGCCGTGCGTCATGACCGCCGTCTCGCAGGCCTGGTGCCCGGCTTCGGCCGCAAGGAATTTGGCCGCATTGGCTTCGACGCCGCACGACGCGCCGCGATCGAACAGCGCGGCCGCATGCTGCGCCATCAGGTTGGCCGCTTCCAGCTCCATCCAGCAGCGCGCCAGCGGGTGCTGGATCGCCTGGTTCTGGCCGATCGGCCGCTCGAACACGATGCGCTCCTTGGCGTACTGCGCCGCGCGCGCCAGCGCCGCGCGGCCCAGGCCGACCGCCTCGGCGGCCACCAGTATCCGCTCGGCATTCATGCCGTGCAGGATGTAGTGAAAGCCTCGGCCTTCCTCGCCGATGCGGTCCTCAAGCGGGACTTCCAGTCCGTCGATGAAGACCTGGTTGGTGTCCACCGCCTTGCGCCCCATCTTGTCGATCTCGCGCGTCTCGACGCGGCGGCGGTCGACGTCGGTGTAGAAAAGACTCAACCCTTCGGTGCGGTGCTTGACTTCGTCGATGGGCGTGGTGCGCGCCAGGATCAGCATCTTCTCGGCCACGCTCGCGGTGGAGATGAAGGTCTTGGCGCCGCTGAGCACGTAATGGTCGCCGCGGCGGTCGGCGCGCGTCTTCAACTGCGTGGTGTTCAGCCCGGTGTTGGGCTCGGTCACCGCGAAACAGGCACGCTCGCGGCCGGCGATCAGCGGCGGCAACATCCGCTGCTTTTGCTCGTGCGTGCCGAAAACCACCACCGGGTTCAGCCCGAAGATGTTCATGTGCACGGCGGAAGCGCCGCTCATGCCCGCGCCCGATTCGGCGATGGCTTGCATCATCACCGCCGCCTCGCTGATGCCCAGCCCGGCACCGCCGTAGGCCTCGGGGATGCAGATGCCCAGCCAGCCCGCCTGTGCCAGCGCCTGGTGGAAATCAGCGGGGAACCCGCCCTCGCGGTCCTTGCGCAGCCAGTAATCGGCGTCGAAGCCCTCGCACACCTTCAAGATGGCGTCGCGAATTTCCTGCTGCTGTGGGTTGAGTGTGGAGCTCATCATGTCGTTCCTTGCGGGTGTTCGATCAGGGTTACACCTTGCGCGACCAGCGCCGCGATGGCGTCGTCGTCGTAGCCCGCCTCACGCAGCAGCTCGGCGCTGTGCTGCCCCAGGCGCGGCGCCTGCCGCTCAATGCGCGGCTGCGACTTCGACCAGTTCGTCGGCACCGCCATGGAACGGATGCGGCCTTCGCTCGGGTGATCGACCCATTCGAAGAAGCCGACGGCGTTCAGGTGCGCATCGCCGAGCAGCGAATCCATCGTGTTCAGCGGCATCACCGGCAGGTCGGCGGCCTCGAACAGCGCCGTCCATTCGGCGCTGGTGCGCGTGGCGAGGATCTCCGCGACCATCTTGTAAAGCTCGCGGATGTGCTCGGTGCGCTGACCGATGGAGCTGAAGCGCGGGTCACGCTCGACAACCTCGGGCTGGCCGATCATGTGAAAGAACGTCTTCCACTGCTTGTCGTTGTAGATGAGCACGCACAAATAGCCGTCCTTCGTCGGATAAGGCTTTCGATACTCGTTGAGCAGGCGCGCATAGCCGGTCGGCCCCAGCGGCGGATCGAAACTGTGCCCGCTCATGTGATCGCCCAGAACGAACTGCGCCATGGTCTCGAACATCGGCACCTCGACGCATTGACCCTCGCCGGTGCGCTCGCGGTGCAGCAATGCCGCCGTCACGGCGTTGGCGGCGGCCATGCCGACGATGCGGTCGGCCATCGCGTTGGGCGCGTAACGCGGCACGTCGGCGCCGGCCAGTTGCGCCAGCGTGGGAATGCCCACCGCGCCCTGAATGAGATCGTCGTAAGCCGGCTTGGCCGCGTACGGACCGCGCTGCCCATAACCGTAGACGCCGACATAGACGATGCGCGGATTGACCTTCGCCACCGCCTCGTAACCCAGGCCCAGCCGGCCCATCGCCTGCGGACGCACGTTGTAGATCAGCACGTCGGCGCCGGCCGCCAGGCGCAACAACGCCTCGCGGCCCTCGTCGCGCTTGAGGTCCAGCGCGATCGAACGCTTGCTGCGGTTGACGTGCAGGAAGATGGCGGCCATGCCCTGGTGGCGCTTCGGCCCGATGCCGCGCACGTTGTCGCCGGCGAGCGGCTCGACCTTGATCACATCCGCGCCGAGATCGCCCAGGATTTGCGTGGCGTAAGGCCCCATGAGCACCGTCGTCATGTCGACGATGCGAACGCCTGCCAGCGGCCCGCTCATGGCGTCCTCCTCGTGGCGAGGTGGTGCCGGCCAGCGCGCGCGGCCAGGTGTCCAGTTTGTCTCCAGGGCTGCATTGGCCCGCTCCTTTCAAGGCATCGACCAATGCTAGGGGTGGCCTTGACGGATGAAAAATACTTTGTTGATGTCGCGCGATACACGGCGCGTATCGCCTCCGCCATCAGGCGCGGCCTCCGTTGACCGCGCCCCATGCCTAAAATCTCCTGCTTGGTTCACCGTGGCCGTCTGGTGCGTTCTTGCGCGGATGGCGGCAATCTTCAGGAGTCTGCGGCATGATCACTTATGTTCCGGTTTTCTTGCGCGTGACGCCGGCAGCGCTGGCGGTGGCTGTGTTGGCCGCCGGCTGCGCGTCGGTGGACCTCGATGCCAATTACAACCCGCCGCCGGTGCGCATGCCCGCGCCGGTGACGCTCGCGCCAACCCCGACAGCGCAGCCCGCGCAGCCGTCGGCGGCCACGCCGCAACCGGTGGCGCCCGAGCAGCCCGTCGGTCAGCCGCTGCCGCCGATCGGCAGCGCCGAACTGGGGCCGCCGCCTGCGCCGCCCCTCGCGCCACCGCCGGCGCCAGACGCCCCGTCGCAAACGCCGCCGCCCACCAACCCGGCAGACGCTCCCCAGTCGCACCTATTCACGCTGACCACGCGACTGGAAGGCGCCGCCGTCAACCCGCCCACCCCCAGCCTGGCCACCGGCCAGTTCGACGCGCTGTACGACGCCAGCATGAACCTGCTGCGCTGGAAAGCGTCGTGGTCCGGCTTGTCGGGGTCGATCACGGGCGTGCAGTTCAACAGCGCCGACATCGGCCAGAACGGCCCGCCGGCCATGATCTGGCCCGGCCCGTTCGGCCCCGTCTACGAAGGCCGCGCCATGCTCACGCCGCAGCAGGCGCAGGACCTGCTGGCGGGGCGCTGGTACATCAACGTGTTCACCGCCACCTACCCGGCCGGCGAGGTGCGAGGACAGGTGCGCGTGGTGAAATAAACTAGCACTTCGCGCTGTTGTGCCTCTCCCCTGAAAGGGGGCGCGCCCGCTGGCCGGGAACACCCCGGCTCCGGGCGCCTTGAACTGGCCTGCTCTGCAGGTCTTTTGAGTTTTGCTGTTGCGTTACCGACGACAGAAACAAGTGGTGAAAGTGGGGTGCCGGTATGGTCTGCGCTGCGTCCTTTGGTTTCTCTCTGCTCCAGACGCTGCTGACGGTAAAAAAATGGTGGCAACGGATGGCCGGCGTGGCTTGCTCCGCAGCCGTTGGATTCTCTGCGCCGCCAACAACGCTCCTTCGTGCCGCAGGGACGGCGGCTTTGGTGGCCACGCTGGCCGGATGTTACGAGTTGCCGCGCCAGTACGCCGCGCCCGTGGTCGAGGACGCCCGTCTGGCTGCGTTCAAGGCCGTGTTGTCTGGCCGCAACGCGGTGCCGCCGGCGGCGACGCCCGCCCAGGGCGAATTGGTGGCGGTGCTGGACCGCACCACCGGCCTGCTGCGCTGGCAGCTGACTTACAGCCAGCTCAGCGGCCCGGTGCGCGGCGCGCACTTTGTCAGCACGACGGCGGCGAGCGGCAAGGCGGCGGCGCCCGTGCTCGACATCGGTCGCAACCTCCGCAGCCCGTACGAGGGCCGCGCCATACTGACGCCGGACCAGGGCGCCGATCTGCTGGCGGGGCGCTGGTACGTGAACCTGAGCACCGCGCGTTTTCCCAAGGGTGAATTGCGCGGCCCATTGATTGAGCAGCGCTGAACCCGGCCCGGCGTCCATCCCCTGCAAGGGGCGCAGCCACGGAAGTGACTCACGTCAAGTTACCGCGCCGGCGCCGTTCGAAGTATTTGCGCTTGTTGCCGGCCGGTTAACGACATGTTCATGCCAGCTTCCTATACTGGCGATGCCGTCTGATCCCGGCGACGGTTCTGTCCTGCCTGCCCGAGCAACCATGCACCCCTCGTCCTCTTCCGCGCCCACGCCGCGGCGCTGCCCGAGGCCGCGCCCGCGAGCGCTCGGCCTGGCCGCCGCGCTGGTTGCCGCCGCGCTGGCCGCCGGCTGCGCCGTCGGGCCGGACTACGCGCGTCCCGCGCCGCCGCCCGGCACTAACCTGCCGGCCTTCAAGGAAAGCGGCCTGTGGCAGCCGGCCATGCCGGAACGGATGGCCTCGGAAGCCGACGCCCCCGGCGGCGGGTGGTGGAAGGCGTATGGCGACGCCCAGCTCGATGCGCTGCTCGAGCAGGCCAACCAAGCCAACCAGAGCCTGCGCCAAGCTGAGGCGCAGTACCGGCAGGCACAGGCGCTGGTGCAGGGCGCGCGCGCCAATTTCTTCCCGACCGTGGGGCTGGGCGCTTCGGCCAGCCGCAGCCGCAGCATCAGCAACGGCGTGGTGTCCGAAGGCAACGGCCACGCGTGGTCGCTGGACGCGAGTTGGGAGCCCGATCTCTGGGGCAGCGTGCGGCGCAGCGTGGAGGCCGCCGAGGGCAACGCCGCCGCCAGCGCCGCCGATTTGGCCGCGGCGCGGCTGACGGTGCAGGCGGCGGTAGTCAACGACTACCTGCAACTGCGGCTGGCCGACGAACAGAAGGCGCTGTACGCCGACACCCTCGCCGGCTACGCCAAGGCGCTGGCGCTGACGCAGGCGCAGCAGCGGGCCGGCGTGGCGACGCGCGCCGACGTGGCGCTGGCGCAAAGCACGCTAGCGGCGGCCCAGGCGCAGGCGGTCGATGTCGATCTGACGCGGCGCCAGCTCGAACACGCGCTGGCGGTGCTGCTGGGGCAGGCGCCGGCGGCGTTCACGCTGGCGCCGGCGCCGCTGACGGCGGCGCTGCCGCCCACGCCAGCGGGCCTGCCGTCGGAATTGCTTCAGCGCCGACCCGACATCGCCGGCGCCGAGCGCCGCGTGGCCGCCGCCAACGCCGGCATCGGCGTGGCGCAGGCGGCCTGGTTTCCCAACCTGAGCTTGAGCGCCAATGGCGGCTACCAGGGCAGTGGTTTCGGTCCGTGGTTTCTGACGCCGGGCCGGGTCTGGGCGCTGGGCGCGGCGCTGGCGGCGACGCTGTTCGATGGCGGCGCGCGCAGCGCCCAGGTGGCGCAGGCGAGCGCCGCGTTCGACGCCGCTGCGGCCAACTACCGGCAGACCGTGCTGGCGGGCTTTCAGGAGGTCGAGGACAACCTGGCCGCGCTCGGCGATCTGGCGCAGGAAGAAATCGCCCAGCGAGAAGCAGCCCGCGCCGCGCATGTCGCCGAGCAGGTGTTGCTGGCACAGTACCGCGCCGGCACCACGACCTATATCGCGGTGATCACCGCGCAGGCGCAGGCGCTGGCCGCCGACCGCGCGCTGCTGCAAGTGCGCAGCCGCCAGTTCGCCGCCAGCGTGGCGTTGATCAAGGCGGTGGGCGGCGGCTGGCACGCGGGCGAGCCGACGCCGCCCGCGCCGGCCCCGGCCCCTTCTTCTTCTCCGACCTCCGAACAGTGAACTGCGATGGACGCGTCCCCCCTCTCCCCTCCGACCCGAGCGCACCCGCTGCGCTGGGTCTTCGCCCTGCTGATCCTGCTCGCGCTCGCCTGGGGCGGGTACCGCTGGTTCTTCCCGCCGCCGCCGCCGCAGCGCGCCGCGCCGCCGGTGCCGGTGCGCACGGCGCGGGTCGAGCAGCGCGCGGTGCCGGTCACGCGCACCGGCGTCGGCAACGTGCTGCCGGTGATGTCGGTGACGGTGCGCGCGCGCGTCGACGGGCAGCTCGACAGCGTCGCCTTCAAGGAAGGGCAGGACGTGAAGGCCGGCCAGTTGCTGGCGCGCATCGACCCGCGCACCTTCCAGGCGCAGCTCGACCAGAGCCTGGCGCAGCGCGCCAAGGACGCGGCCACGCTGGACAACGCGCGCGCCGACCTGGCGCGCTATGAGCAACTCATCCAGGAAGACGCCATCACGCGCCAGACGCTGGACACCCAGCGCTCGCTGGTCGGCCAGTTGCAGGCCGCGCTCCAGAACGACGACGCGCAGATCGCGTTCGCCCGCGTCAACCTGAGCTACACCACCATCACCGCGCCGATCGGCGGGCGCGTCGGCGCGCGCCTGGTGGACCCCGGCAACATTGTCCACGCCGCCGATCCCGGCGGGCTGCTGGTGATCAACCAGATCGACCCGATCGCGGTGCAGTTCACGCTGCCGGAGAGCGCATTCCAGGCCGTCAACGCCGCCCTGCGCGGCAGCGCCGGCGCGCTCGCCGTGGACGCGCTCGACCGCGACACGCGGGAGGTGCTGGCCACCGGCCAACTGGTGCTGCTCAACAACCAGATCGACGCCAGCACCGGCACCATCGCGCTCAAGGCGCAGTTCGCCAACTCCCGGCACAAGCTGTGGCCGGGCCAGTCAGTGGATGCGCGGCTGACGCTGGGGCAGCGCGCCCAGGCGCTGACCGCGCCGTCCGCCGTGGTGCAACGCGGCCAGGACGGCCTGTTCGCCTACGTGGTGGATGCCGAAGGCGCGGTGCGCGTGCAGCCGATCACGGTGGCCGACGCGGACGACCGGCTGGCAGTCATCAGCCAGGGCCTGCAAGCCGGCGAGCGAGTGGTGGTGGACGGGCAATACCGCCTGACGCCCGGCGCGCGCGTGGTTGAAATGCCGTCCGCCGCCTCGGCCCAAGGGGCGGCGCGATGAACATTTCCGCCGGCTTCATCCAGCGCCCGATCGGCACCACGCTGCTGGCCATCGCGCTGATGCTGATCGGCCTGGTGGCCTGGCCGCTATTGCCGGTGGCGCCGCTGCCGCAGGTGGACTTTCCGACCATCCAGGTGTCGGGCCGCCTGCCCGGCGCCAGCCCGGAGACCATGGCCGCCACCGTGGCGCAGCCGCTGGAGCGGCAGTTTTCGCTGATTCCGGGCCTGACGCAGATGACCTCCAGCAGTTCGCTCGGCTTCACCCAGATCACGCTGGAGTTCGACCTGAACCGCAACATCGACGGCGCGGCGCTGGACGTGCAGTCGGCCATCAACGCGGCTTCCGGCCAGTTGCCCAAGAACCTGCCGAGCCCGCCGAGTTTTCGCAAGATCAACCCCGCCGACGCGCCGATCCTGATTCTGATGGCGCAGTCCGATGTGCTGCCGCTGACCGCGGTGGACGACTACGCCGAGAACGTGCTGGCGCAGCAGATTTCGCGCATCAACGGCGTCGGCCTGGTCAACGTGCAGGGCCAGCAAAAACCCTCCGTGCGCATCCAGGCCGATCCGGCCAAGCTCAAGGCGGTGGGGCTGAGCCTGGAGGACATTCGCGGCGTCATCGTCAACACCACCGTCAGCGCCCCCACGGGCACCATCGACGGCGCGCGGCAGGCGTTCAACGTCTACACCAACGACCAGTTGCTCAACGCCGCGCCGTGGAACGACACGGTGCTAGCCTGGAAAAACGGTGCCCCGATCCGCGTGCGCGACATCGGCATCGCCGTCGACGGGCCGGAAAACAGCAAGATCGCCGCCTGGGGCGGCACCGGCGCGGCAGCGCCGCCGGGCACCACCGTCAGCAACGGGCGCGCCATCATGCTGGCGATTTTCAAGATGCCCGGCGCCAACGTGATCGACACCGTGGACAGCATCAAGGCCGCGCTGCCCAAGCTGCAGGCGGCGATTCCGCCGAGCGTGACGGTCTCGGTGGCCATGGACCGCACGCAGACCATCCGCGCCTCGGTCAAGGACGTGGAGTTCACGCTGGTCCTGTCCATCCTGCTGGTGGTCGGCGTGATCTTCGTGTTCCTGCGCAACGTGCCCGCCACGCTGATTCCCAGCGTGACCATACCGCTGGCGATCCTGGGCTCCGCCGCCGTGATGTACGTGCTGGGCTACAGCCTGGACAACCTGTCGCTGATGGCGCTGACCATCTCGGTCGGCTTCGTGGTGGACGACGCCATCGTGATGCTGGAAAACATCTACCGCCACATCGAAAACGGCATGAAGCCGATGCAGGCGGCGCTGCAAGGCGCGGGGGAAATCGGCTTCACCGTGATTTCCATTTCGGCCTCGCTGGTGGCGGTGTTCATTCCGCTGCTGCTGATGGGCGGCATCGTCGGGCGGCTGCTGCGTGAGTTCGCGATGACGGTGACGCTGACCATCGTGGTGTCGGTGCTGCTCACGCTCACGCTCACGCCGATGCTGTGCGCCAAGTTCCTCAAGGAGCACGACAGCGGCGGCCAAGCCCGCCATGGCCGGATATTCAACCTGTTCGAGCGCGGCTTCGACCTCATGCAGGACGCCTACCGGCGCGGCCTGACGGTGGTGCTGCGCCATGCCTTCATCACGCTGCTGGTGTTCCTGGTCACGGTGGCGGTGGCGGTGGGCCTGTACATCAAGATCCCCAAGGGCTTTTTCCCGCAGCAGGACACCGGCTTCATCTTCGGCTCCGCCGACGCGGCGCAGGACTCGTCCTCCCAGGCGATGCGCGAGCGGATACAGCAACTGGCCGACATCGTGCGCCTGGATCCCGATGTGACCACCTTCGCCTACCAGGCCGGCGCGTCCACCTTCAACTCGGGCAACTTCTTCATCGCCCTCAAGCCGCTCGACGAAGGCCGCACTGCCAACGCCGACGAGATCATCCGGCGGCTGCGCCCGCAACTCGACAAGGTCGGCGGCATCCGGCTGTTCATGCAGTCGATGCAGGACATCCGCATGGGCGGGCGGCCCACGCGCACGCAGTACCAGTACACCCTGGTGGACGTGGACCTGAACGAACTCAACGACTGGGCACCCCGGCTGCTGGCGCGCCTGCAACAGTTGCCGCACCAACTGGCGGACGTGACCAGCGACCAGCAAAACGCCGCGCCCACGGCCAACATCACCATCGACCGCGAGCGCGCCGCCACCTACGGCATCACCCCCGCGCTGGTGGACAGCATCATCTACGACGCCATCGGCCAGCGCCAGGTGACGCAGTACTTCACCCAGCTCAACAGCTACAACGTGGTGCTGGAAGTCACGCCCGAACTGCAACGCGATCCGGCGCTGTTCGACAAGCTCTACCTGACCTCGCCGATCACCGGCGAGCAGGTGCCGCTATCCACCTTCGCCAAGGTGGACACCAGCAAGACCGGCTACCTGTCGGTCAGCCACCAGGGCCAGTTCCCGGCCGTGACGATCTCGTTCAACCTGGCCCCCAACGTGGCGCTGGGGCAGGCGGTGGAGGCGATCCAGCAGGTGCAGGCCGACATGGGCATGCCGGCCACGCTGTCGGGGTCGTTCCAGGGCACGGCGGCGGCCTTCAGCGATTCGCTGCGCACCCAGCCCTACCTGATCCTCGCCGCGCTGGTGTCGGTGTACATCGTGCTGGGCCTGCTCTACGAGAGCTACATCCACCCGCTGACGATTCTCTCCACGCTGCCTTCGGCGGGCGTCGGCGCACTGCTGGTGCTGCTGGCGGGCGGGCACGATTTGTCGGTGATCGCGCTGATCGGCATCATCTTGCTGATCGGCATCGTCAAGAAAAACGGCATCATGATGGTGGACTTCGCCCTCACCGCCGAGCGCGAGCAGAACCTGACTCCCAACGAAGCCATCTTCCAGGCCTGCCTGCTGCGCTTTCGCCCGATCATGATGACCACCATGTGCGCGCTGCTGGCCGGCCTGCCGCTGATGCTGGGCCACGGCGCCGGCTCCGAGTTGCGCCGCCCACTGGGCTACGCCATGGTCGGCGGGCTGATCCTGTCGCAGATGCTGACGCTGTTCACCACGCCGGTAATCTACCTGTACCTCGACCGCGCCCACCACTGGTACGTGCGCCGCCAGGCCGCGCGCCGCGCCGCGCCGCCGGTCGCCGCCGCGGCCACGACAATCGGGGGTGCCGCCGCCGAATGAAGCCCCCAGTTGCATGAAACCCAAGGAATCCAAAGTCACCGAGCCAGCCAAGCCCCTTTCCAGCTACAAACCGTTCTGGGCCAAGCGCTTCGGCACGGCGCCTTTCTTGCCCATGCGCCGGGCGGAGATGGATGCGCTCGGCTGGGATGTGTGCGACGTGATTTTGGTCACCGGCGACGCCTATGTGGATCACCCCAGCTTCGGCATGGCGGTGATTGGGCGCGTGCTGGAGGCGCAGGGTTTTCGCGTCGGCATCATCGCCCAGCCCGACTGGCACAGCGCCGACGCTTTCAGAGCGCTGGGCAAGCCCGCGCTGTTCTGGGGCGTGACGGCGGGCAACATGGATTCGATGATCAACCGCTACACGGCCGACCGCAAAATCCGCAGCGACGACGCCTACACCCCGGGCGACGTCGGCGGCCGGCGCCCCGACCGCGCCGCCATCGTCTATAGCCAGCGCTGCCGCGAGGCGTTCCCCGGCGTGCCGATTCTGCTGGGCGGCATCGAAGGCAGCCTGCGCCGCATCGCGCACTACGACTACTGGAGCGACAAGGTGCGCCGCTCCATCGTGGTCGACAGCAAGTGCGACCTGCTGCTGTACGGCAACGCCGAGCGCGCGCTGGTGGAGGTGGCGCACCGGCTGGCGCGGCGCGTGCCCGTCGCGCAAATCACCGACGTGCGCGGCACGGCCTTTGTGCGCCGCAACTCTGAAACGGCGGAGGGCGAGGCGGACTGGCTGGAGATCGACTCTACCGAGGTGGACCGTCCCGGTCTGGCGGGCGAGCGCATCAATCCCTACCAGACAACCAGCGAGCGCGCCACGCCAGAACAGCCGCTGCGCTTCGTGCCCAACCCCGCGCTGGTCAAGACGACACCCCGCGATCGCACCGTGATCCGCCTGCCCAGTTACGAGCAGGTACGCGCCGACCCGGTGCTGTACGCCCACGCCAGCCGCGTGCTGCACCTGGAAACCAACCCCGGCAACGCCCGCGCGCTGGTGCAGGCGCACGGCGAAGGCGCCACGGCCAGGGACGTGTGGATCAACCCGCCGCCCATTCCCCTGACCACGGCGGAAATGGACGGCGTGTTCGACCTGCCCTACGCCCGCAGCCCGCATCCGCGCTACGCCGACGAGCGCGGCCGCCACGACGGGGCCACCAAAATCCCCGCGTGGGAGATGATCCGCTTTTCCGTCAACATCATGCGCGGGTGTTTTGGCGGCTGCACCTTCTGCTCCATCACCGAGCACGAAGGCCGCATCATCCAGAACCGCAGCGCCGATTCCATCGTGCGCGAAGTGCAGGACATGCGCGACCGGGTACCGGGCTTTACCGGCGTCGTCAGCGACCTCGGCGGGCCGACCGCCAACATGTACCGCCTGGGCTGCCGCAGCCCCCAAATCGAGGCCGCCTGCCGCAAGCCGAGCTGCGTGTATCCCGGCATCTGCCAGAACCTGCGCACCGACCACGCGCCGCTGATCGCCCTCTACCGCCGCGTGCGCGCGCTGCCCGGCGTGAAAAAAGTGCTGATCGGCTCCGGCCTGCGCTACGACCTGGCCGTGCAGTCGCCCGCGTACATCAAGGAACTGGTGCAGCACCACGTCGGCGGCTACCTGAAGATCGCGCCCGAACACACCGAACCCGGCCCGCTGTCGAAGATGATGAAGCCCGGCATCGGCAGCTATGAGCGCTTCAAGCAACTGTTCGACCAGTTCAGCAAAGATGCGGGCAAGGAGCAGTTTCTGGTGCCCTATTTCATCGCCGCTCACCCCGGCACCACCGACGAGGACATGCTGAACCTGGCGCTGTGGCTGAAGGCAAACGGCTTTCGCGCCGACCAGGTGCAGGCGTTCTACCCCAGCCCGATGGCGACGGCCACCGCCATGTACCACAGCGGCCTGAACACGCTCAAGGGCATTCACCGCGACGGCCGCGCCGAGCGGGTGGACACTGTCAAGGGCGAGCGCCGCCGCCGTCTGCACAAGGCGTTTCTGCGCTGGCACGACCCCGCCAACTGGCCGCTGCTGCGGCAGGCGCTGAAAGACATGGGCCGCGCCGACCTGATCGGCAACGGCAAGCGCCATTTGATTCCCACGTGGCAGCCGATGAATGATGGCGGCTATCAGAGCGCGCGCAAGAAGAATTCCACCGCCGCGCCCGCACACGGACGGGTGTTGACGCAGCACATGGGGTTGCCGCCAAAAGTGGGCGCCAAGGTCGGTTTCGTCAAGAAGTCACGAGGCCATTGAGGGCGGTCAGCGCCTCAATTTTTTTTCCTGGCATCCTCGTCCCACTTTTTCAACATCGCCAGCTTTTCGCCGATCTTGGCTTCCAGCCCCCTCGGCGTGGGCCGGTACCAGCCCGGTTCGGCCATGCCGTCGGGCAGATAGGTTTCGCCGGCGGCGTAGGCGTTGGGTTCGTCGTGGGCGTAGCGGTAGTCGTGCCCGTAGCCCAGTTCCTTCATCAGCTTGGTCGGCGCGTTGCGCAGGTGCACGGGCACCTCGCGGCTCTTGTCCTGCTTGACGAAGGCGCGCGCCTGATTGAAGGCCTTGTAGCCCGCATTGCTCTTGGCGGCCACCGCCATGTAGATCACGGCCTGCCCCAGCGCCAGTTCGCCTTCGGGGCTGCCCAGGCGCTCGTAAGTCAGCGCCGCTTCGTTGGCGATTTGCGCGGCGCGCGGGTCGGCCAGGCCAATGTCCTCCCAGGCCATGCGGATGATGCGCCGCGCCAGATAGCGCGGATCCGCGCCACCATCCAACATGCGCGTGAACCAGTACAACGCCGCGTCGGGGTGCGAGCCGCGCACCGATTTGTGCAGGGCCGAAATCTGGTCATAAAAATTGTCGCCGCCTTTGTCGAAGCGCCTTGAATTCAGGGTCAGCGCGTTCTGCACAAAGGCCGCGTCGATCTTGCGCACCCCGGCGGCGCCCGCAGCGGTCTGGCATTGCTCCAGCAGATTGAGCAGCCGGCGGGCGTCGCCGTCGGCATAGCCGACGATGGTGTCGCTTGCCAGCCCGTCGAATTGCAGATCGCCCAGCGCCTTGGCCTGCGCGCGTTTCAGAAGCTGCTTCAGTTCATCTTCGGTCAGCGAGTTCAGCACATACACCTGCGCCCGCGACAGCAGGGCGGAGTTGACTTCAAACGACGGGTTCTCCGTGGTCGCGCCGATAAAGGTCACCAGCCCGCTTTCCACATAGGGCAGCAGTGCGTCCTGCTGCGCCTTGTTGAAGCGGTGAATTTCATCGACAAACAGAATGGTGTGCTTGTCGCGCGCCAGATTCTGCTCAGCCTGCTCCATCGCGGCGCGAATGTCCTTGACGCCGGAGAACACGGCGGACAGCGCGATGAACTCGCTGTCAAACGCCGTCGCCGTCAGCCGCGCCAGTGTCGTCTTGCCGACGCCCGGCGGCCCCCAGAAGATCATGGAATGCGGCTTGCCCGACTGAAACGCCAGCCGCAGCGGCTTGCCCTCGCCCAGCAAGTGCGACTGCCCGATCACTTCGTCCAGCGTTTTGGGACGAAGCGCTTCGGCCAGCGGCGCAACGGGGTCGTGGTGGAACAGATCGGACATGATGCTTCTGCCAAGTATGCCGTGTGCGCGGAGTTTCCGGGCCGGCAGGCGCGTTGGCGCGAGGCGCTGTATGCTGCGGCGCATGAAGCTCTACAACTTTTTCCAATCCTCCGCGTCTTTCCGGGTGCGCGCCGCGCTCAACCTGAAAGGGCTGGCATACGAGTATGTGCCGGTGCATCTGGCCAAGGGCGAACAGAAGCAGCCGGGGTTTGCCGCCGTCACGGTCGAGGGGCTGATTCCGGTGCTGGAACTGGACGACGGCCTGCGCCTGACCCAGTCGATGGCAATCATGGAGTATCTCGACGAAACCCATCCCAAGCCCCCGCTGTTGCCCTCCGACGCGGTCGGCCGCGCCCGCGTGCGCGCGCTGGCGCAGATCGTGACGTGCGAAATTCACCCGCTGCACAACCTGCGCGTGCGCAAATACCTGCTGCGCGATCTGAACGCGGGCGAGGACGCGGTAAGCCACTGGCAAAAGCACTGGATCCGTCTGGGTCTGCTGGCTTACGAGGCCCAGCTTGCCAGCCAGCCGGGCGCTTTCAGCCACGGCGACGCGCCCACGCTGGCCGATTGCTGTTTGACGCCGCAAATCTTCACCGCCCGGCGCTTTGGGTGCGACCTGAGCGGCCTGCCCCGCGTCATGGCCGTGTTCGACGCCTGCATGGCGCTGCCCGCCTTCCAGCGCGCCCAACCCTCGGCTTGCCCCGACGCCGAGTGAGCGTGCCGCTGCTGACGCCCGGCTGGCCGGCCCCGCCGGGCGTGCGGGCGCTGCTGACCACGCGGGGGCGCAGCGTGGCCGACGGCGCCTCCGCCGCGCCGCATGATTTTTTCAACCTGGGTGATCACGTCGGCGACGCGCCCGCCGCCGTCGCCGCCAACCGCGCGCGCCTGCAAGGCGCCATGAACGCGCGGCCCGTGTTCATGAATCAGGTGCACGGCACGCAGGCCATGCGGCTCGTACCCGGCGTGTCCGATGGCGTGAGCGCCGATGCCGCCGTGACCACGCATCCGCAACTGGCCTGCACCGTGCTGGTGGCCGACTGCCTGCCAGTGCTGCTAACCGACGCCGCCGGCAGCGCCGTGGCCGCCGCGCACGCCGGCTGGCGCGGCCTGGCGGGCGGCGTGCTGGAACAAACGCTGGCGCGGCTCAGGGCGCTGGCGGCTGAAGCGCATTCAGCGACTGAAAACGAAGCCAACGAGGTGCTGGCCTGGCTCGGCCCCTGCATTGGCGCGGATGCGTATGAAGTCGGCGCGGAAGTGCGCGCGGCGTTCCTGGCCGTTGATGCCGGCGCGGCGGCCTGCTTCCAGCCCTTGAGCGGTGCCAAGTTCCTGGCCGACCTGCCCGCGCTGGCGCGACGCCGCCTGGCCGCGCAGGGCGTGACGCGTGTGTACGGCAACGACGGCGGCCCCGACTGGTGCACGGTGACGCGGCGCGAGCGTTATTTTTCCTACCGGCGCGATCAGGCGGCGCTGGACGGCAGCGGGCGCATGGCGGCGTGCATTTGGCGGGTGTAACAGCCTGCTTATTCCATTTCGCATTCAAAACCAGAACCGTTCGGGCTGCGCCTGTCGAAGCCCTGCGCCGGCCTTCGACCCTTCGACAAGCTCAGGATCAGGCTGAACGGTGATGAATGTTTTTAACGCGAATTGGAATTACGCTATTTGCCGATGCAAAAGCGCGAAAAGATCGCGCCCAGCAGGTCATCGGCGCTGAAGGCGCCGGTGATTTCGCTCAAGCTGCTCTGCGCCAGGCGCAGTTCCTCGGCCAGCAGGTCGAGCAGGGGGGCGGCGCCTTGCAGGTGCGCCGCCGCCGCGTTCAGGTGCGCGGCGGCGCGGCTGAGCGCCTGTAGGTGGCGCTCGCGGGCGATGAATTGCCCCTCGCCCGCGCCGGCCTGCCAGCCGGCCAGCTCCAGCAGGCGCTGGCGCAGCGCGTCCAGCCCCGCGCCGGTCCGGGCCGACAGGGCAATGCCCTCGCCCAGCGGCAGCGGGTCGGGCGCGGCGTCGTGCTTGTTCCACACGTGCAGCACCGGCACGCCGGGCGGCAGGCGCTCGGCCAGCTCGGTGGCGATGCGCGCGTCCTCGGCGGCGTGACTAGGTTCGGAGCGCCGCGTCAGGTCGTACAGCAGCAGCACGGCGTCGGCCGATTCGATGTGCTGCCAGGCGCGCTCGATGCCGATGCGCTCCACCTCGTCGCGGCTTTCGCGCAGGCCGGCGGTGTCCAGCACGTGCAGCGGCACGCCCTGGATCTGGATGGTTTCGCGCACCACGTCGCGGGTGGTGCCGGCCACCGGAGTGACGATGGCCAGCTCGGCCCCAGCCAGCGCGTTCAGCAGCGAGCTTTTGCCGGCGTTCGGCTGCCCGGCGATGACCACCTTGATGCCCTCGCGCAGCAGCGCGCCCTGGCGCGCACGGGCCTGCACGTCGGCCAGATCATGCTGCAATTTCGATAGCTGACCGCGCACGTCCCGGGCTTGCAGCACGTCGATTTCCTCCTCGGGAAAGTCGAGCGTGGCCTCAATCAGCAGGCGCAACTGGATCAGGCCGTCGGTCAGCGCGTGGACGGCCTGGGAAAACGCGCCCGCCAGCGAGCGGCTGGCCGAGCGCGCGGCGGCCTCGGTGCTGGCGTCGATCAAATCCATCACCGCCTCGGCCTGGGCCAGATCGAGCTTGTCGTTCAGAAAGGCGCGCTCGGTGAACTCGCCCGGCCGCGCCAGCCGCAGGCGGGGCAGGCGCGGCGCGCCGGTGGCCGGATCGATCTCGGCCGCCGCTTGCAGGCAGCGCGCCAGCAGCAGTTGCAGCACCACGGGACCGCCGTGGGCGTGCAGTTCCAGCACGTCCTCGCCGGTGTAGGAATGGGGCGCCGGAAAGTGCAGCGCCAGCGCGTGGTCAATGGGGCTGCCGTCGGCGTCGCGCAGCGGCCCGTAGGTGGCCAGGCGCGGCGCCAGCTCGCGCCCGGTGAGCGCGCGCGCCAGCGGCATGACCTGCGCGCCCGACACGCGCACGATGCCCACCGCGCCGCGTCCCGGAGCGGTGGCGATGGCGACGATGGGGTCGGTTCGTAAGACGGCGAAGCGATGCGGCATGGGGCGATTGTCCGCCACGCTCTAAGATGCGCCCTTCGAGGCGGCGCCCACATACTCGACGCCATAGCGGCACCGGACCTTGAATGCTGAAGGGGACACCACATGGATTTGCTGCGTTTGCTGCTGCGGCTGCCGCTGCTCGTGATTCGCCTGCTCTGGTACGCGCTGGACAGCGTGTTGCAGGCTCTGGTCGGGCGCGTGTCCTGGAGCCCGCCGGCCTGGCCCGGCTTGACGGCAGGCGCGGTGCGGCGCAGGCCGTGGCGCACGCTGGCGGCCAGCCTGCTGGTGCTGGCCGTGGGCGGCGGCGGGTATTGGTATGCGCACCGGCCCAAGCCGCCCGAGCCGTGGCGGGTGACGTTCAATGTGGTGGCCCCCGCCGTCACCCACTATTACATCGACGACAAAGGCCCGCACACCGACATCTCCCCGCTGAACGTCCGGTTTTCGCGCTCCGCCGCGCCGATTGAGCTGGTGAACAAGCCGGTCACGCAAGGCATCACGATGTCGCCCGAGATCCAGGGCGAGTGGCGGTGGGTGGACGACAGCAACTTGCGCTTCACGCCCGCCGCCGATTGGCCGGTGGGCGCGCACGTGGAGGTGCGTTTCGCGGTGCAACAGGCGTTTGCGCCGCAGGTGACCATGGCCGACGACAGCTTTGCGTTCGACGTGACCGCGTTCGCCGCTCAACTCAGCAACCGCGATGGCAACGACAGCAGTGCCGGCCACGCCGCCGACGGCCAGTTCTACCAGGACCCGCAGAACCCCGCGACCAAGCAGGCGCTGTTCCAGATCGCGTTCAACTACCCGGTCGATCCGGCCACGCTGGAAGCGCGCCTGAAACTGTCGCTGACGGGGCGCGACGGCAAGGACACGTCGCTGCGCTACACGGTGACCTACGACAAGCTCAGGGTGAACGCCTGGGTGCGCTCGCAGCCGCTGGAAATTCCGCCCGATCCGCTGCAGGTGCGGCTGAATGTTGATCAAGGCGTGCGCAGCGCGCGCGGCGGCGAGGGCGTCCAGAAGGCGCTGTCGGGGCAGGTGCGGGTGCCCGGGTTGAACAGCCTGTCCATCGACTCGACGTCGCCGACGCTGGTGGACAACGACCGCTACGAGCCGGAACAGGTGCTGGTGACCCAACTGTCCGACGGCGTGCGCGGCAGCGAGCTGGCCGCGCGCGCCAAGGCCTGGGTGCTGCCCAAGCGCAATCCGGCCTCCAAGCAGGACGCGAGCGATCCGCCTTATGAATGGAGCGTCGCCCAAATCGGCGCGCCGGTGCTCAAGCAAGCCACGCCCCTGCCGCTGGAAGTGACGCCGACCGAGGACGAGTTCGCGCCGCTGCAAAGCTTCAAATACCACGCGCCGCCGGGCGCGCGGGTGTATGAGCGGTTCGACGCCGGCTTGAAGTCGGCCGGCGGCTACCAGACGGGCTCGCCGACCACGAGCGTGTTCACGGTGCCCGATTACCCCAAACTGCTGCGCTTCATGTCCGACGGCGCGTTGCTGTCGATGAGCGGCGACAAGCGCATCTCGGTGGTGTCGCGCAACCAGCCGGGCATGACGGTGGAGATCGGGCGCGTGCTGCCCGCCCAGTTGCAGCATCTGGCGAGCTTGAGTTCCGGCACCTACGCCAAGCCCGGCCTGCCCGGCAACTTCAGCGCCGATCACATCACCGAGCGCTTCGAGATCAAGCGCGCTTTCCCCGCCGCCGACCCGGGCAAGGCGCGCTACGACGGCATCGACCTGGGCCAGTACCTCAAGCCCGGCAAGCGCGGCGTGTTCATGCTGCGCCTGTCCTCCTACGACCCGGCCAAGAAGCAGAAAGCGGCCAGCGACGACGATCAGGAAGCCTCCGACGAGTCCGACGAATCCGGCGGCAGCGACGACGGCGGCGACGACAGCCGCATCGGCGACACGCGCCTGATCGTGGTCACCGACCTGGGCCTGCTGGTCAAGCGCGTGCTCGACGGCAGCCAGGACGTGTTCGTGCAGTCGATCCGCACCGGCCAGCCGGTCGGCGGCGCGAAGGTGTCGGTGCTGGCGGTCAACGGCCAGCCGCTGTTCACGCAGACCACCAGCGCCGAGGGCCTGGTCCACTTCCCGCCGCTCAGCGGCCTGGAACGCGAAAAAAGGCCCGCGCTCTACACCGTCGCCAAGGGCGACGACCTGTCGTTCCTGCCCACCCGGGGCGCCGACCGGCGGCTCGATTTCTCGCGCTTCGACGTCGACGGTGAACCCAACGCCAAAAGCGCCGGCAAGCTGTCGGCCTACCTGTTCTCCGACCGCGGCATCTACCGGCCCGGCGACCTGTTTCACGTCGCCATGATCGTGCGCGCGGCGGACTGGGCGCGCAGCCCGGCGGGCGTGCCGCTGAAAGCCGAAATCGTCGATCCGCGCGGCGTCACCGTCAAGCGCCAAAGCGTGACGGTGGACGCGGCGGGCTTCACCGCCATCGACTACACGCCGCCCGAAACCGCGCCCACCGGCGCCTGGGCGGTCAGCCTGTACATCGACAACAGCGGCCAGGACAAGGACGACCAGTTGATCGGCAGCACCACGGTGCAGGTCAAGGAGTTCCTGCCCGACCGGATGAAGGTCGCCTCCAAGCTCTCGCGCCAGGTGGCCGAGGGCTGGGTCAAGCCCGACGACTTGAAGGCGCTGGTGGATGCGCAGAACCTGTTCGGCACCCCGGCGCAAAACCGGCGCGTCACCGCCACCCTGACGCTGCGGCCCGCCTGGCCGGCCTTCCCGAGCTGGTCGGGCTACAACTTCTTTGCCACCCACCGGGCCAAGGACGGCTACAGCGCCGACCTGCAAGACGGCGCGACCGACGCGCAAGGCCACGCGGAGTTCGACCTCGACCTCAAGCAGTATGCGGACGCGACCTACCAACTGACCTTTCTGGCCCGCGCTTTCGAGGCCGACGGCGGACGCGGCGTGGCGGCCAGCGCGCGCGCGCTGGTCTCCAACCAGGACTGGCTGGTGGGCTACAAATCGGCCGACGACCTCGGCTACATCAAGCGCGGCACGCCGCGCAGCGTGAAACTGCAGGCCATCGACCCGCGAGCCAAGGCGATGGCGCTGAACGGGCTGCGCGCGCAACGGGTCGAAAAACGCTACCTGTCGGTGCTCACCCGGCAGGACTCGGGCAGCTACAAATACGAATCGCGCCTGAAGGAAGTGCCGCTGGAAGACAAGCCGCTGTCGATCCCGGCGGCGGGGCTGGAGCTGGCGCTAGCCACCGACAAGCCCGGCAACTACGCGCTGGTGATCCGCCGCGCCGATGGCGCGGAGGTCAACCGCATCGAGTATTCGGTGGCCGGCGAGGCCAACGTGTCGCGCTCCCTGGACCGCAACGCGGAACTGCAAATCACCCTGGACAAGCACGACTACAACCCCGGCGAGCCGGTGGAAGTGGCGATCCGCGCGCCCTACGCGGGCAGCGGCCTGATCACCATCGAGCGCGACAAGGTGTACGCCCACGCCTGGTTCCACGCCGACACCGCCAGCTCGATCCAGCACATTACCGTGCCGCCGGACTTCGAGGGCAGCGGCTACATCAACGTGCAGTACGTGCGCGATCCGGCGTCCGACGAAATCTTCATGAGCCCGCTCAGCTACGGCGTGGCGCCGTTCTCGGTGAATCTGGACGCGCGCCGCAACGCGCTGACGGTGGACGCGCCGGCGCTGCTCAAGCCAGGGGAAACGGCCACCTTCACGGTGCGCACCGCCAAGCCGGCCAAGGTGGTGGTGTTCGCGGTCGACGAGGGCATCCTGCAGGTGGCGCGCTACCAGTTGGGCGACCCGCTGAAGTTCTTCTTCCGCAAGCGCATGCTGCAAGTCGACACCGCGCAGATCCTGGACCTGATCCTGCCGGACTTCGGCAAGCTGATGACGATGGCCGCGCCCGGCGGCGACGACGACGACGCCCTGGGCCGCCAGCTCAACCCGTTCAAGCGCAAGCGCGACCTGCCGGTGGCGTACTGGTCGGGCATCGTCGATGTCAACGGCGAGCAGCGCCTGAGCTACCCGGTGCCCGACTACTTCAATGGCCGGCTGCGCGTAATGGCGGTGTCGGTGGCGCCCGAGCGCATCGGCACCTTCACGGGCGCGACCACGGTGCGCGGCGACTTCGTGCTCTCGCCCAACACGCCGACCACGCTGGCCCCGGGCGACGAGGCCGAGGTCAGCGTCGGCGTGGCCAACAACCTGCCGGGCGCGGACGGCAAGCCGGTGCCGATCGACGTCACGCTCAAGGCCGGGCCACAACTGCAGGTGCTCGACGCGGCGACGCAAAGCGTCGCGCTGGCGCCGGGGCGCGAGGGCGTGGCGCGCTTTCGCGTCAAGGCCACCGACACGCTCGGATCGGGCGCGCTGCGGTTCGACGCCCATGCGAACGGGCACGACGCGCACCAGACGGTGGAGGTGTCGGTGCGGCCCGCCATGCCGTTCCGCACGCAGATCGACTTCGCGCGGCTGGCGCCGGGCAAGACCGCCCAGCTGCCCCAGTTGAGGCAGATGTATGCCGCGTTCGCGGCGCGCGACGCCAGCCTGTCCACCACCCCGCTGGCGTTCGGCCAGGGGCTGGCGGCGTATCTCAGCCACTTCGAGCACTACTGCACCGAGCAGTTGCTCAGCGCGATGGCGCCGCGCCTGCTGGCTACCAAGTGGCTGTCGGTGCGCACGCTGAGCCAGCCGACCGACCAGCAGTTCGCGCCGCAGGGCGCGAGCGGGACGGACCAGACGGCGGCCTTCTTCGATCTGCTGCGCAGCCGCCAGAACGCGCAGGGCGGCTTCGGACTGTGGAGCGCCCGCCAGGACGCCGACCCGTTCATCTCCGCCTACGCCATGCACGTGCTGCTGGACGCGCGCGAGCACGGCGTGGCGGTGCCGCAGGACATGCTCGACGCCGGCAACGAGTACCTGGGCAAGCTGGCGGCGGGCGATGCCAGCGCCGCCGGCAGCACGGACCTGGATGCCGACCTCCTCGACGGCAGCGGCACGCTCGCCCAGTTGCGCCAGCGCGCCTACGCGGTCTACCTGCTCACGCGCCAGGGCAACGTCACCACCAACGCCCTGGCCGCGGTGCAAAAACGCTTGCAGCAGGCCTACCCGAAGGACTGGCAGAACGACCTGGCCGCCGCCTGGCTGGCGGCGTCGTACCAGTTGCTCCAGCAAGACAAGGCCGCCGCCACGCTGCTGGCCGGGCCGCAGAAACTGCTGGAACGCGACGCGGCCAACGACGCGCCGTACCGCTGGAGCTACTACCTGGATCCGCTGACGCGCGACACCACCGTGCTGTACCTGATCGCCCGGCACTTCCCCGACCGCGTCGGCAAGCTGTCCCCACGCGCCATCGAGAACATCGCCGCGCCGTTGCAGCAGGGCCGCTTCAACACCCTGTCCTCGGCCATGACCATCATGGCGCTGGACGCCTACGCGGGCGCCACCGCCGCCGGGCTGGATCAGTTGGCGATCAAGGCCACGGGCGCGAACGGCGCGGCCCGGGACATCTCCACGGCGCAGGCCGGCCTGATGCGCGTCGCTAGCTGGAACGCCGACGCCACGCGCCTGGACTTCGTCAACGACTCCAAGCTGCCCGCGTGGTGGATCGCCAGCCAGTCCGGCTACGACAAAGGCGCGTCCACACAGGCGATCAAGGACGGACTGGAAATCGTGCGTGAGTACACCGACGCCGCCGGCAAGCCGCTCGGCCAGATCAAGGCCGGACAGGAAATCCTGGCGCACCTGAAGATCCGCGCCACCGCCGGCCAGCGCGTGCGCGACGTGGCCATCGTCGATCTACTGCCCGGCGGGTTCGACCCGGTCACCGAAGCGCCGCCGCCCGCCAACGACGGCAAGGACGGCAATGACGATGCCGCCAACGCGGCGGCACCCTCGCCCGTCGCCGCCGTGACGGGATCGACCTGGAAGCCCGAGCACGCCGACGTGCGCGAGGACCGCGTGGTGATCTACGGCGTCGCCACCCCGGAGGTACGCGAATTCGTCTACCGCCTCAAGGCCGCCAGCGCGGGCCGCTTCGTGGTGCCGCCCGCGTACGGCGAAGCGCTGTACGACCGCCGCGTGCAGGCGCAGTCGCCCGGCGGCGCCACGCTGGAGGTGGTGCGCGCGCCATGACCGGGCCCGCGCCCGCGCCCTGGCGTCGGCTGGCCGCCCGCTGGCAGAACTGGATCGCCGGCGCGCTGCTGGCGGCGGCGCTGCTGGGCTGCCGCCTGTGGCCGCATCCGCCGCTGAGCGCGGCCAAGCCGTCCTCCACCGCCGTGCTGGACGCGCAAGGCCGCCTGCTACGCCTGACGCTGGCGCGCGACGACCGCTACCGGCTGTGGGTGCCGCTGTCCCGGATGTCGCCGCAACTGGTCGATGCCGTGCTGCTGCATGAAGATCGCTGGTTCTGGTGGCACCCCGGCGTCAATCCCTATGGCCTGGCGCGCGGCGCGTGGGTCACCTACGTGCGCGGCGGCCGGCCGCAGGGCGGCTCTACCCTCACCATGCAACTGGCGCGCGCGCTGTGGCCAATCAACACGCGCACGCCGCTGGGCAAGCTGCGGCAGATCGCTCGCGCGCTCCAGCTCGAACTGTTTTACTCCAAGCGCGACATCCTGGAGGCCTACCTCAACCTGGCGCCGTATGGCCGCAACGTGGAAGGCGCGGGCGCGGCCAGCCTGGTGTATTTCGACAAGCCCGCCGATGAGCTGACGCTGCCGGAAGCGCTGGCGCTGGCGGTGATTCCGCAGGACCCGGCGCGGCGGGTGCGCGGCGACCTCGCCGGCCCAGGCGCGGAACAGATCAACCGCGCGCTGACGGCGGCGCGGGCGCGCCTGTATGCGCGCTGGCGGCAACGCCATCCGCAAGACGCCGCGCTGGCGCCGCTGCTGGCGCTGCCGCTGGCGCTGCGGCCCCTGTCGGCGCTGCCGTTCAACGCGCCGCACGCGGTCGATCAAGCGCTGGCCGCGCGCGATCCGTGGTCGGGCGACGCGCGCCTGGAAACCACCATCGACCTCGGCCTGCAACGCATGCTGGAGCGCCAGATCGCGCGCTACGTGGCGCGCGGCGGCGCGCGCGGCATCGGCAACGCGACGGCGCTGCTGGTCGACACGCGCGACCTCGGCATCAAGGCGCTGGTCGGCTCGGCCGACTTCCACGACCGCTCGATCCAGGGCCAGGTCAACGGCACGCTGGCGCGACGCTCGCCGGGCTCCACGCTCAAGCCCTTCATCTACGCGCTCGGCTTCGATCAAGGCGTGCTGTACCCGCAAACCGTGCTGCGCGACGTGCCCAGCACCTTCGGCCCCTACGCGCCGGAAAACTTCGACGGCCGCTTTCTGGGCCCGCTCACCGCCACCGACGCGCTCAACCGCAGCCGCAACATCCCGGCGGTGTGGGTGGCCGCGCAGCTCAAGCAGCCCGATCTGTACCAGTTTCTGCAATCGGCGGGCGCGCGGCTGCCCGCCAGCGCGCAGCACTACGGCCTGGCGCTGGTGCTCGGCGGCGGCGAGGTGTCCATGCAGAACCTGGCCGCGCTCTACGCCATGCTGGCCAACGGCGGGCTGTACCGGCCCTTGCGGCTGCTGGCCAACCAGCCGCCCGGCCCCGGCCAGCGCCTGCTCAGCGCCGAAGCCAGCTTCATGACCCTCGACATGCTGCGCCAGCACCTGCGCCCCGACGAAACCACGGGCGCGCAGCCCGAGCGGCTGCCGCTGGCCTGGAAAACCGGCACCTCCTGGTCGTTTCGGGATGCGTGGACGGCGGGCGTGTTCGGCCCCTACGTGCTGGTGGTGTGGGTCGGTAACTTCGACAACACCAGCAACACCGCCTTCGTCGGCGTCGACGCCGCCGCGCCGCTGTTCTTCCAGATCGTCGATGCGCTGACCGCCACCCGGCCCATCGCCGACCTGGCGCGGCCCGTGCCGCCCGGGCTCAAGCGCGTGCGCATCTGCCTGGCCAGCGGCGATTTGCCCAACCAGTGGTGTCCGCAGCAGGGCTGGACTTGGTTCATTCCCGGCGTCTCGCCGATTCGCGTCAGCACCGTGCACCGCCCGGTGGTGATCGACGAGGCCAGCGGCCTGCCCGCCTGCCCGCCCTACGCCGGCAAACGCACGCGCACCGAAGTCTTCGAATTCTGGCCGACCGACCTGCAACAGGTCTTCAAGCAAGCCGGCCTGCCGCGCCGCGCGCCGCCCCGCAATCCGGCGTGCGGCGACGCCGGGCAGGCCGTGGCGGGCGATCCGCCGCGCATCACCTCGCCGCTGCGCGGCAGCACCTACACCATGCGCGCCAGGAGCGCCGCCGACACCCGCATCGCCTTCAGCGCCACCACCGACGCCAGCGCGCACACGCTGTACTGGTTCGTCGACAACGCCTACGTCGGCAGCAGTGCGCCCGCCCGCACCCTGTTCTGGCAGCCCGTCGCCGCCGGCAACTACACCGTCCGCGTCGCCGACGACCAGGGCCGCGCCGACCAGCGTCCGCTGGCGGTGGGCCTGGCGCCATAGCGCGGGCGCTTATTCCGTTCCGCGTTAAACACTTTCATCACCGTTCAGCCTGACCCTGATCCTGAGCTTGTCGAAGAATCGAAGGGTCGAAGGCCGGCGCCGGGCTTCGACAGGCTCAGCCCGAACGGATTAGAAAAACTTCGGCAAGTTGAACTGCGGCGGCACGCCCATGCGGGTGTTGATGAGCCACTGCTGGGCGATCGTCAGCACGTTGTTGGTGATCCAGTACAGCACCAGGCCGGCGGGGAAGAAGAAGAACATCACGCTGAACACCAGCGGCATGAGCCACATCATCTTGGCCTGCATCGGATCCGGCGGCAGCGGGTTGAGCGCGGTTTGCAGCAGCGTGGTGAGCGTCATCACCACCGGCAGGATGTAGTACGGGTCCTTGGCCGCCAGGTCGTGAATCCACAACGCCCAGGGCGCGCCGCGCATTTCCACCGACG
>Ga0123354_10000298_pt1 | contig 45611 bp, 25 predicted proteins | sample TergutLab28metaG_2_FD_97872 | JGI IMG/M metagenome (GOLD analysis project Ga0123354, IMG submission 97872) | Labiotermes labralis P4 segment gut microbial communities from Petit-Saut dam, French Guiana - Lab288 P4 | ecosystem: Host-associated > Arthropoda: Insects > Digestive system > Gut ... | reverse complement strand
TCTGGCCATTATCTCCGTAACCGTTCAACTTTGGACATAGGTGTTTTGGGTTATATCGGTATACTTTAACATAAGGAACACCCTCCCGAAGTCTGGCACATTCTTCCTGGGACACCCTGTATACTTTGAAATGAGTCAGCCCTTACAAGTAATCAAGCCCTCATCTCTCATTTTCAAGTTCATCAAGCCTCATACATCCTTCTTTCTTATGTAAAGTCAAGTTGAAGTACATTCCACACACGATGTAAGTACTGCAACACTGTCATATTTCTTGCAACAAATTTCGCCAACTAATACTGCTGGCAGTTTAGTAGGGTAATGAATAGTCTTTCATTGACGTACAGACATGAATTACAAGACCTATGTCAAGTCAGTTAGTTTCAGGAACGGTCCAAGTGCAGAGAAAAATAAATACTGTTCTTGAAACAGCTGAAACTACGAGGGGGTGCTGATAAGTCCTTAGCCCAACCTACTTCCCGATGTCGTAGGGCGGAATTGATAGTGTTGTTGGAAAGTTCATGTGCCGAATTGCAAGTCTTTTCTTGTTACAGAGGCTGAAAGGATGCATGTCAGGCGACGCGCGCAATTTCAACAACATGGAGATGTGAGCTTTCATCAAGTTTTTTTTTTCCTGCAAGGCAAGGCGCCAAAGGAAATTCACGCCATTATGACAGAAACATTAGGGGAACATGCACCATCGTATGCCACCGTCAAAAACTGGGTGGTCCAGTTTAAACATGGTGATTTTTCCACCTTTTATGCACCCCGTCCTGGATGACCCAAAACAGTGACCACCCCGAAGACTATTGATCAACTTCATGAGCTAATCTTGGAAGACCATCAGATTTCAGCTAAATCAATAGCTGAGCAACTGGGCATCTCACGTGAGCGGGTTGGGTCCATCATTCATGAACATTTGGACATGCAGAAGCTCTCCACAAAGTGGGTCCCAAAATGCCTGAACGCGGATCAAAAACGTCAATGATGCCAGTCATCTGAGCAACTTTTGGAATTTTTTCAGTGCAACCCAAATGATTTCCTGTCGCAATTGGTGACTATGGACGAAACCTGGTTATATCACTAGTGCCTGGAGACAAAGCAACAATCAATGGAGTGGCGGCATAGCGGCTCACCCCACCACAAAAAATTCTAAGTGCAAAAATCTGCTGAAAAAGTTCTCGCCTCGATTTTTTGGGATCAAGACGGCATCCTCCTCATTGATTATCTTCCAAAGGGCCCAACTATCAATGCGGAGTATTACTCACCTCTGCTGGTGCAATTGAACAACACTTTGAAGGAAAAACGCCACAGAAAGGTCACCAAGGGGGTCTTGTTCTTGCACAACAATGCCCCAGCTCACCAGGCACTTGCAACCCAGAAGAAACTAGCCTACCTGGGCTCAATGTCTTGATCACCCACCCTATTCTCTGGATCTGGCCCCGTCGGACTACCACCCGTTCCCTGGACTAAAAAACAATTGAAAGGTTGCCATTTTTTATCCGACACAGAGGTCATTGCTGCCGCAGAGACCTAGTTGGATGGACAACCTTCTGAATTTTTTTTGAGTGGCTTGCAAAAGTTAGAGCAACAGGCTAAGAAGTATATTGAGCTTCGTGGGGAGTGTGCTGAATAAATTCCAAGTTTGGTCACTGTAGCTTGTTTCCTTCCTGGTCGGGCTAAGGACTTATCAGCATGCCCTCGTAAGAACTCTATTTCATTTATCATTATAACAATCCACATCCTGGCACCTGACTAAACAAGAGTTCCATGTTCAAGGTTAGACCCTTGATATTGCACGGTAATGGTTTTGTCATTGTATGTTCAGTAATTGCGGGTCAGGAGGTAGCAGAGTAAGCATATGCACAATAGCAGACAAATATGTCAATACCAGGCAATGGGTGGAATAGCGTCAATAGAACATTATGTCAACTCCAGAGTAGGAGTTAATATCACTGCATCATAAACAGACAGCACACCAAAGCAAAATAGTGGTGTACTTATGTATCGTATGCTCAGTTTTTAAGAAAACTAAATGTTTTTATGCTAAAGAAATTCTGAAAATGACAGTCTTCTACTTCTAAAACTCCACTGACAGATTGTTGCACTGACCATAACATTACCAACATCTGCAAGTTGTTTAGTGGTTTTCACTGTGTTGTACATTGTGAAATCTTTGTTTTTGTCAAAATACAACTGCAGAAGGAGTAGACTACATGAAAAAGAAATGGATATGATTCATGTTAAACAGAAAGCACCTATTCTGAACCCAATAAGGAACAGATAAGTTTTATGGTAGTAGAAGTACCAGTAGCTACAACATACCTTTGACAAAAATACTAAAAGTTTAAAGTGAAGGCTCCATAGTTAACATACACTGTTAAAATCTTTGAAAATTATGTGCAAAAATGTATAATAAATATGCATCACTGATGACCGATTCAGTGATGACCTTTACCATTTCAATATGAATTACTTGTATCAGACACCTCATAGTCACATATGTTCTGAAAGAGGAAAATCTGAACAAACTATAAAACTGTCAAAATTACTAATCACACTTATGAAAGTTAAATATCCTGCCATTCTTTCACAGAAGATGTTCAGTATCTCAATACATGAGTGATTCGTGCTGGTATCATTCAGATTTCTGCATGTGGTTGGAACCAAGACAATATGCACTGCAACCACAACATAACAAAAATGTATGTGCCACCCAATGTATGGTGTTTGCCAGTACCTTCTTTCACTTCTAAATGGCAATATCCCTTCAGAACACTGAAATTTCTCAATGTTTAAGCCTGCAGTAAAGGGGGTGGATTTTACCTTGATCACTGGCACAGCAACACATTTTTCTTAGCAAACCTAGAAATTAGCACATTCTCTATGTTGTATAGAGGCCCGTGTGCCAGATCTTCCATCACAGAATAGTTTACTGTATTTCATGCTTCTTCTTCAAATTGACTAACGATGTGTTAAAGAAGTAAATCCATACAATCTCTCCACTTTACTCTCTCTGATGATCTGCCAACTTTACAGCCATAAAACTTCAGCATGTCTTTTTCTATGCTACAATTAGAGGCGAATACATACCTTTTATTGTAAACAACATGCAGTGCAATCACAAAAACACTTTTAACTTGCATTCACTAGCAATACAACGAAATATACAATTTGACATGCCAGCGCATTACATAGGGTTATGGCTTTTCTTGCATCACTCTATCACATCTGAATTTCTGCCTCTGTACCTCACAATCAAGCATTTAAAATGCCCAGAAATCAATGGAGGCAAGGTCTGGACTGTTGGGTAGATGTTCTACAGGTGTTCACCAATGTCTACTAATGCTGACACTGCCATTCTAAAGGCATGTGGCTATGCATAATCTTGAAGCAAAAATCACTTACTTATCAAGAATGCAGATCATCTTTATCTGAAATGCATTCTGAATTTCTTTCACATTTTGCTTCTGAGGTAACCAAATCCAATGTAGAGGGATGACCAAGACATCACAAAATCAAAATAAGCATAATTTTCTAAAAAAGACATCATGCCCTTTCAATGGTGGAGGAGAAACTTCATGTTTTCATATAATTTACTGACTTTTGAATCCAGGTCATAACAACTGATCCAAAACTCATCGCAGGTAATAAGAGTGACATAAAATTATGAGTTTGTTCAAAAAGAATGTCATTTTGCTGGCAGACTACCATGCTTATTCATTTCTAATAATCACTGGGATCATATAGAAACCACCCTGTGCACACTCTGATCGTGCCTACTTTCAGTGACACAATGTGTTGAATGCATTTTAAACTGGCAGACAATTACCATAATATGAATCTTGTGAATCAGCAATTCGTTAACTGTCTGAATACTGACATCTGTCACAGCATTGCTTGGTCTCCAAATTCAACAGTTGTGAACCACCACTTCATTCCCTTCTTTGGAATGCTTCTACCATATCAAAACTGTAGGCCTGCGCTTACTACTGGTCTTTAGGCTTCTAATGGTTCTTGACCACTTTTTTTTGGAGTGTCATGCAATCTTAATCACACAACTCTGCCTTACATGCACAAACTATCATTTTCTACCACCAGGGAAAACAAGTTTCATCAAATACCTGAGGTCATTTCAGAAACAATGCACAGAAGCAACACCACATATAAATATACCTCCATGTATTAATTAATACGCATTTTTATCGTTTAATGTTTATCTTTCTCTTCCTTTCTCTACTCTCTTTCTAAATTGGAATCCTGTAATTGGGGATCACAAAACTGTATAGTCAAGTGCTTACTAATGAAGAAAGCAAAAGTTAACAGTCATCAGATTTATGTTACCGTGACATCATGGTAATATGCTATCAATAAGCAACGGTGCACATGCAAGGCAAAGTGTGCCTGTGAAAACCATGAAGTCATATGGGGAAGTGAGGTACAGATCCACATCTGTTCTAAGCAGAAGTGAGTTGCCAGCTTCACACCCCGATTGCTTTGCGCCTGGGAAAAGAGCCCCCAGCACCCACTGAATAGGAGGCTTTGGAGAAGAGAAAGATTGTCTTGCCCCTGCTGAGAATCAAGCCATGATTTTCCAAATTTACAGACCAGTCAGTATACTGACCACACTGTCCTGGCTCATACTTAATTTAGCAATGATTTCAGCTTCTAAATTATTAAACTGTTTCAATTAATCTGATGTAATCTGCACATTGCAACTTACTTATGACATGCATCACCTCCTTGGCCATTGAAGTGGGAATAGTCTTTAACAGGCTGGCGACAAATGTAGCACATTAGAGCACCACAAGTGCACTTCATTTTGTTGCATCCATCTTCCTTTATAAATTTTTTCCCACACTTCCAACAGGTTCTGTAACAGATAAAATAGAAAATCCGGAAAACCAGGATACCTTGAATCCTCATATAATCTCTCTTTCAAGAAACAACCAGGTGAAAACCTTCTTAAAAGATGATTTAATATTAAATATTGTACACAGGAAATTTAAACTGTGGTTCATACTCTATTAACAAATTACACAAAACAACTGATAATTACTGGGCAAGCATGCTGAAATGAAACAAAACTCTCTACACAAAATCTTATCACACTTTCTTCAAACATGTATGACCACTAGCCTGCCAAGCAAACAGTTTATTAGGCATCCCACATATACAGAACTGCACCTTATTTTACTGCCCATTTTAATGTCTCATAAAGGCTTCAATGAGATGCAAATTTGCTACTTTTCTGGGTACCCAATGAAAAGCATGAAAATCACTGTCAGGGTACAACATATACTAGCCATTCTTATTATTCTGATAGAAGCCATCCCGTTGTGTTTACAATAATACAACAATTTATTCAGTCAATAACACAACATATATTGGTAATCAATATTAAAAACTTGGCGACATGTTTCAGTTCCCTGAACCATCCTCAGGCCAATTTCTCAAAACACAGTACTGCTACATTCAGCGAGTGCACGCACTATGGGATCCCATACTGTTTACAGATTATTTGCCATTAAAGCTCATGTTGAATTCTGTTAGCAGAAATATGAGGTCCGACCCAAAAGAACACGAGACTAACCCTATAGCTCAGGAACCAAGATTGGGAGGGGAGAGACAAACAGACAGCTATAGAACATGTTCTGACCTGTCACAGTGTTACAAGGCTCAGCTCAATCTATTTACTTAGTACAAGTGGACCCATCTTCAAATATAGGCATATTCTTATCCTTGGTCAGAAAATGTCGGACTGCAAAAGTGAACGAGCTAACATCAAGTTTCTTGTTAAAATTAAGAAATCTGTAATGGAAACTTTACATTTATTGACTGAGACTTACAGTGTAGATTGCATGTCTTGTGCACGTGTGTTTGAATGGCACAAACAATTTTCAGAAAGCAGAGAAAGCTTGAAAGATGATGATCGCCCAGGCTGTCCACGCACACCTGTTACCGATGACAACATTGAAAAAATGCAAGATGTGATTTGAAAAGACCGAAGGTTGGGTGTTTGAGCAGTAGCTGAGGAAGTCAGTTTGGACAGGGAAAGAGTTTGATGAATTCTAAGGGAGGAACTGAACATGAGAAATGTTTGTGCAAAAATGGTCCCAAAAGTGCTGTCAGATGAACAAAAAGAATCTCGCAAGAAATTGTGTTTGGACCTTTCGCAACGCATTGAGAATGAACCAGATTTGTTGGATTCGATAATTTCTTGTGATGAAACTTGCATATTTACGTATGATCCGGAAACCAAGCAACAATCAATGCAGTGGAAGTCAACATCATCTCCAAGACCAAAAAAATGCATGCATGAGTTGTTCGAAGTTCAAGGCCATGTTGTTTTCTTTGATATCAAGGGTACTGTGATGGCAGAGTGGGTACCCAGCAGCCAGACGGTAAATCAACAGTATTACGTTGAAGTCTTGACAAAACTGCGTGAACGTGTGAGAAAGAAACGACCGGAATTATGGAGAAAGGGGTGGATTTTGCAACAGGACAATGCTCCAGCCCACAAGGCATTGTCTGTGAAGCAATTTTTAGCTAATAAAAACATCAGCGTGCTTGAGCACCCAACCTACTCGCCAGACCCTGTTCCCTGTGACTTCTACTTCTTCCCAAAGATCAAGTCAGTGCTCAAAGGAACCCACTTTGTGTCGGTAGAAAATGTGAAAGCAAAAATGGCGGAGATCCTCAACAGCCTTACAGAACATGACCTGTGGAACTGCTTTGAACATTGGCTGCATCGTATGCAGCTGTGTGTCAACTCAGAAGGGAACTATTTCAAAGGTGACTGTAGTGGATTTCCTGAATTTGTTAAATAGAGTTACAGGCACAGTCTCATTTTTTTGTCAGACCATGTATACTTAAAAAACTCCTGTGAGTATGTCTTAGTTAAAATATTCAAAAAGCTAGAATACATATATATTTCGAGTAAAACAAGCTCATGTTAGATGGGGTTTATATATGGTTGCAGCTACTACTGTCGCTCGTCGGTCATATTTTAAGTTGTGGAGATCTGTTAGCACATATCTTCTTGCCGTTGTATGAAAGGCAACATTCTGAATTGTGTATCAAACACTAATTTAATTCATTATGATTGTTTCATCACAAGTTTTTCTCTTTTACATCCTATGGAAGACTGAGTTCTAAGTTGTATAACATACATCTTCCAGCTCTTATCAGTACATTTTATATATTATGGATACAGTTTAAAAATGTGAAGGTGTCATACATTCAACCTCTGCATTAGTTTTATGAGATGGACATATATGTATTTGAAGGATGTCTCACTGTATATATTGTATCGGAGGTTGATTTGAATTTGCAGGACGGTTGCTTGTGTGTGTCTGCGTGTGATCAGAACTCATGAGTCACGATTTCTGATTGCATGCAGATGTACACAAGCAACATATGAATTTCAACCAGAGGTCAAAGAAGGTACCTCTCAACTTACAAAAACAAGAGCACCAGAAATGTTTGCATGCTTTTAATTGGGGCATAACAGATAAACTTCCGAAATTTTTACAAATCTGTATTATTGACTTCAGACAGACTCATAAAACCTTATGATGTGAGTAAGTATTATAAAGAAGGTTTTGGAAAAGGTTGCCACAATGAAGTTCTTTACTAAAAAATCAAGCAGCTTTATATTATTACAATCTGCTATGTTGCAACTGTTATCAACTATAGATCACATAAAGAATAATATATACTTATGCATACCTATCAAACAAACTCTTACCTGACTAAAGCTTCTGTCATTCTATCCTCTATGTATATCCGTGCTTTCACTTCATCAGGCTTCTCTACTTCATCACATCGTAACGGTATGTGGTTTGGTTCTTTACAGTTTCTGAAAGAAGCACAGTTTTCCCAGAAACTGATGATAAAATAAATGTAAAAGAAACATATTACATACAACTAATGATGATTTACACACATGCACTTACTAAGTCCATGGGGAAGAGCCTGTGAGAAACCAACAGCCACTTAATTGCTCAAGACTCTTATTATCTTTCATAAGCTTGAAGGTGAATTGCCATGTTCAGCTCACCACAGACCAGTGTTGAGCCTGATGCAACCAATCTATATCCTAAAACTTTATATCTAATTTAATTATCTCCCTATCCATGCTGCATTCTTGTAAGTAGCCTCTTCATTTCAGTTTCCCTGTCCAAAATTTTGTGCACATCCTCACCCCTCCTGTGCAGGCTATACATGGTGTGGCTATAAAATAACCGGACTGATGTTAGAACATTTTTTATTCAAAAAATTACACAATAGAAATGTTGTCACCCTCAATGTACTCCCCTCCCAGATCCCTACACAGCTCCATGTGAATCTTCCACTGTTCGAAGCAATGCTGCAGGTCATCTTCTGATAGCTTATTCATGAGCTCCGTCGCTTTTGCCTTCACTGCATCTATGGACTCGAACCTGATTCCTTTCAATGCAGACTTGATCTTTGGAAATAAAAAAAAGTCAAATGGGGCTAGGTCATGTGAGTACAGTGGATGTTCCAACATGGTGATCTTGTGCTTCATCAAAAAAGACTGACAGACAGGGCATTGTGTGCCGGTGCGTTGTCTTGGTGAAGAACCCATGAGCCGTTCTTCCATATTTCAGGTCTTCTTCTTCTCACCCATTCATGAAGGTTTTCAAAACCTCCTTGTAGTAGACCTGGTTAACGGTCTGACCTTCAGGCACCCAATCCACGTGAACAATCCCTTGGATGTCGAAAAAAAAAATCATCATTGCTTTAAATATGGATTTGTTCTGCCGTGCTTTCTTTTGCCTTGTTGAACTGGGGCTTTTCCAGTGCATGGATTGGTGCTTACCTTCTGGGTCGTATTGAAAAAACCCTGATTCATCACAAGTTATTACGTTCTCTAAAAGTTTGGGTCATTTTCAACATTTTGAAGAATGTCAGCACAAATGTTCATTTGAACTTCCTTTTGTTCAGGTGTGAGGAGTCTCGGCACCATCTTCGAACACACTTTTTTCATGTCGAAATTGTTATGTAAAATCTGTCGAACAGTTTCCTTGTCAATGTTAATTAACTCAGCATCTGCTTGAACACTCAGGTGATGATTCTGTCGAACAATTTCACCGACTTTTTCATTGTTGGCGTCAGTTTTTTATGTCCTGGGACGACCGAGGCGCTGATTGTCTCCAATCTCTTTCCTTCCCTCTTTAAACCTTTTAAACCACTCAAAAACTTGAGTACAAGATAGACACTCATCACCATAAACTTTCTTCAACAAATCGTACGTTTCTGTAGCGGATTTTTCAAGTTTCACACGGAATTTCACATTAATGTGTTGCTCCACGTTAACAGTTAACATGATTTTGACGGAGAACAAGAACACAATCCACTTCAAGCAAAGCCTACTGCCAGCTGTTTGCCACACAACCCTGAAATTGTAACCGTGAATGGAGGGCAGAGCACAAGCCAATACCACACACCACTCGCTGTTGCCAAGTTTACAGGGAAGAGGAAAAAAATTATGGTTATTTTATAGCCACACCACATATATCCCACCTGTCCCACCCTCCCCAATTACATCATCCCATAACATATGCTGAAGAGTGTATAGACTGATACTCTGCATTACACAACATTTTCCAGTTTCCTGTTAATTCCACTCTGTTGTCACCATCAATCCATGTTCTTATACAAAACAAAGAAGTTAGAATAACCGACACAAACAACTTAAAACACATCTCAAATACCAGAATTAATGTCAATCCTACATGAAAGCAATGCTTAGTTCATAACTGAGTGCATTTCCAATCTTTCCCCTGAGCAAATCAGCTCTTGCAGGAGCTCTATCGCATTTGAAACCTTTGTCTGCTGGGAATTTCAAGTGCATTTTTCCACTGTAATTCATCTTACCTTATTTCAGATCTGAGACTCAAAGTGCTAGCCTGAAGCAGCTCCTCAGCAGGACTTACACCTTGCAAAAACATTTAATAACCCCTGATAAAAGTGTCTTAAAATATAAACAATTTCTCTTCTAAAATTGCCCTTTAATTCTTGCAAAACAGAGTACCTTACATTATTTTTATCTAGAGTTAACTTCCAAATAACAGTGTTAGGCTAAATTTAATATAATGGTCAGAATTTATTTCTTCAAATGACATGGTTCACATGACTTTGTGCACATTCAGTGCACTTTAACATCATGTAAAGTTACTTCACAAACTACATAGGCATTTTCAAAACACCAATATTTGCTACTACGGCTGCTTATATGCCTGCTTAATGTAAAGTATGCATCAAGTTTTACTTTTCCCCACCATCGAACCTGCAAATCAAATATTTTGTCACTACTGTGTATATCATTCCTGTACATGGCACCGTTGATGCAAGTTATTTATAAAAACTGTTGGTAATACTCTTTGCTCAACAGAAAACCTCACTCTCTCTCCCTCTCTTTCACATGCACATGCATGCGCACACCCAAAGCATGCAAGTGTGAAGTGCAGACAACACAATTTTCGACCAACTTGCCTTGCCTAACAAAGCTCATATGGTCTTTGGCTCATGGAAGATGCAATCTGAATGAAAATGTTATACTAACTGTACTTAATTTTTTTCCACATGTCACACCAATGTACTGTAGGATTCCACGTTAGGTAACAGTCACAAAGTATGAACTGAATGCACCTGATGAAAATTTGCATTTCTGGGCAGCTAACAGAAGCCTAACAACAAAATTGTTAACCCTTAGCCGCCGAACGACATATATATATATATATGTCATGCAGTGAGCCCTTTAAATGGCCAAATGGCCATTAAAGTTGACGGGGGGAGGGGGGATTTAATTCCGGCGCCAAAGGGTTAAAGCCCATATAAAAAGTCACTCCAGAGCAGTTGTGCACTAATCCAAAAATGTGATTGCAGAGGCAACTAAATTTTGTAGTATGGCACCCCATACATTTAGCATAATTACTGCAGGTTTCTTTGTGTCACATACAAAAGTGCATATCAGCTAACATTCACTGAGCAAAACTACCACATACTAATGAGGTTCACAGATCACCCCAGAACTGTGGGTTCACAGCATGGAACGTGCTTCACATCATCCTCTTGGCATATAGAATTTGGAGGTGGTCCTTTGAGTTTTGGAAAATTTGATGACCCCTTCACTAATGTAATTTTCTGTCACTCTCATACAGCAAGTATTTCTGCATTGCCACTAACAACTTTGAGGAAATATTTTCACAGAGTAACGGAGATAAATTCAGAGACATAAGAACTCTAAGCAGAATAATAACTTTAATCTCTTGGCATAAATACTCAACCTACATACCTGCAAGATTCTCTCATGCAGTCTGGGTTTAAACAATGGAACACTTTATCTTCACGCGGAGGTATGGATGCAAAATCACAAAAAGGGCAAGTTTCCAGATCTTCTATTCCCGCAGCTTTTACTTCTTCCAGTTGCTTTCGTTGAAGCATCTTTGAGAGAACTGATGGTTTCAGTACAGCCTGAAAGGCACAGCAAAAATACTTACAGCCTGGTCGGACGGACAACCTTCTGAATTTTTTTTGAGGGGCTTGCAAAAGTCACAGCAATGGGCTAAGAAGCGTATTGTGCTTTGTGGGGAATATGGTGAATAAATCCCGAGTTTGGTTCCTTTGGCTTGTTTCCTTCCTGGTTAGGCTAAGGACTTATCAACACCCCCCCTCGCAGTGCGACAGCTCATACTGCAGTCATACTAGAGGGAAAATCTTTTAAATCCTGTACTTTTTAAACTAAGATGTATTCAAAAAAAGGCAAGATTTGACATACTGTATTTTCCATTAATCCCATTTTCATGGAAATTCACAACCTAAGAAATTGCTTTGCTTCCATTTGCATAATCATGTAACAGTTTAGCTGGAATCACAATGTCCAGTAATTACCTCAGTTCACTGTCAAGGCCATTCTGAAAGAATATGAAAAACAGGTGTCAGGCATACTATCTCTTCACAAACAGTAAAAATGGTGTTCTCAGTGCATCAGCTCATCTTCTCACAGGTTAATAAATGAATAGATCAACTGACATTAGCATTTATTCATATGACTGTCAATGTCAACTTGATCATAACTGCCACTGCCACCACTGCCAATGCCCTGCAGCCTCCCACAACCACCATCACTACCATCACAAATGTACTAAATACTGTTTGTTCACACAATAACCTCCTACTGTACAATCTGTACCGTTAAATGTTCAGCTCTTGAGAGCCAATATTGGCTAGCATGGAATGAGATGCTCAAAAAGATGAAGGGTGCGTTCAGCATGGGAAAATTATGCTTCTCCTCATACAGCCCTGTGACATTATGTCCGCCCTGTGACCTTGGCAATGGTGGTTTTGTGCAATGGAGTGGGACAAGCAGCTGTTTAGGTCAGTAGGTTCCCTCTCCACATTCCATTGGTGCTCTTGGACCCTGAATTAGATTTCAAAATATTTTTACAATGCAGTATGGCAGCTTGCATGCCTTTTTCTTGGGTACGCTCGTTATCACTTTCAGTGTAGTATAATGTTTGAAAAATACCAAAGCATGTCTATGGAATTCTGTGCCCCCAGACCCTGTCACAATTGTTCAGTGCTGTTATGAAACTGTAATGAAATGCTTACTGATCACAGCCAACAAACCCACCCCCTCCCCATGAAAAAGATGGAAGTAAAAACTGAAGTTTATATCTACAGGAGATTTAGTTAGGGTGTGCTGGTGCACCCCTGAGGCACTCTGAGAGGGTCCTGGGGGGGGGGGCATGACATGAAAAACAAAGCCCTCAACCCCATTAAAAAATCCTGGGTCCACAAGTGAATTGCAGTAAACTTCACTCATACTTAACAAGCATAATACAAGAATTAGTTTCAACCACCACATCAGTGGTGCTGATAAGACTCCAGCACACACCGCACAGCCCCCAAAGTACAAACTACAAAAATTTATTGTGTGTACTTCCTGACATTAGGTTGCAGGATACAATGACTTCTCTTGCCTTTGCTCTAGAGATGAGACATGACCTGAGAGACAGACTGTAAGACTACTGGTCTAGTGGGCTTGAACAGTTTTATATGGATTCAGAGTTACACCACGATATAAAATATATTCTTGCATACAATGAAATTTCTACATTTTTTGCAAAATTCTAAAAGGCCCATTCAAGACAAAAATGTGACCAATTATGGACACTGCAGATGATCTCAAACACAGGTAACCAAGAATGTGATAATTTCTATAAACCCTCAGGGGTTTTGGCACTCAATGTGGTAAATGTCTAATTCAAAGGCACAGTCACTTATATATTCCCAAGAAATACATCACATCAAAATTTACAAACTATGTCATGATTCAAGATACTCTAATGGCACGATAGTGTACTTTAGTAATGATGTAGAGACCACTACTGGCAACGTAATGGCGACACATTTCGTTGTTAGAAATCTGACTCACGAAGTCAAAGATTAGGATGCAAACTCTTTGTTCGTAATGTAGGGAAAGAAGCCATCAGGAACAACTATTTTTATGTCCAAAAGTTTTACTGCATCATGTTTTGGCTCAACTACAAGGAGCCATCATAAGGCTGACAAGTTACTAACGAAGAGTTACCGTGCAGAACACCTATCATTTTACTAAGTGTATGTCTGCAGTTGAGGTCTCAAAACTACAATATCGTAAAAATATATGGCAAGCCACAACCATTAAATTCCAAATTACATAATGGGTATATAAAACAATAAGAGAACAAAAATGGCACTAAATAGTCTTGATTATAAATATTGTAATAGTATTTCCAATTGAGAATGTAGAGCTAGGTCAGTGATCTCAACATGGGGGATTTGACTTTTACCTTCCTCGATACATGTTCTCATAAGAAAGAATGTTCCTGTTGTCATCATTCTTGTACTTCCCAACCAGTGGCAGTGTATGGAGGCAATACAACAACAGGAGATTTGAGATACCTATATACATTTTACTTACATACATTCACAGAAAACAACTGACTGAGTAGAATACTAAGAAAAATACAAGAATGATGGCAACAGGAACATTCCTCCTAATCAGAACACGTATCAAGGAAAATAAGCATAACATCCCCCGAGGCTGATATCACTAGCCTAGCTCTACACTCTCAACCAGAGGTACTAATGCTATTCATATCAAAACCAATTTAACACTATTTTTAACCCTTTAAATGCCAAGTTAAATCCCATCTGCTGGCATTATTAGGAGCTCACCATATTCTCCACGTTAGCAGGTTAAGGGTTCATCTGTTATTATTTTATATACATACAATTTGGAATGTAATGGTTTTGGGCTTATATGTTTATGTTATCGTTATGTTCAGAACTCAACAGCAGACATATGCTGTATAAAATGATACAAGGCATTTTATGTGACTTTCCTTTAGTACCTTGTCAGACTGTGATGGCTCAGACATAAACCAAAACATGTTGCAATAAAACTTTTCAACACAAAAATACTTGTTTTGACTGACAGCTTCTTTCTTTATATTTGTATACATTCGTCACAACAGGAAGCCCCACATAAAAACATTTTATGTACAATTTTTTTCTGACCCACACTACTTGATGAGCCAGAGATCAGCAAAATAAACACATGTGGGGCAGAGTAACCCAACTCAACAACATGCCCCCTCACTCACAGGTAAAAAACTGGATTGGAAAAAGGTGACATAAAAGGAACATGGAAGCGTTAATTTAATTCTGTGGTAAGAAGAAAGAGTAGCCGGCATTCTGACCAACATGAACCAACCACAAGCTGAGGGAAACTTCTGCACTGAAAAGAACAATGCCTTGAAGCTATCCATTGTAGAACACTATAATAAACAAAAGGGTTACTATGAGCAAAGTGATCAAACGGCCAACAGCTACTCCATGATTCAATGTACAAATGGACAATAAAACTTCTTTTTCTACTTTTCACAGAAACGAGAAAATGCCCCAATCACCCTTCCCACAGGCTGGCAGGGGAGTCCAATAATGAGAGTGCTTTGCTCATGGTGTGAGATCCACCACTACTCACAGGTGAACAAGAAGTCAGGTTTGGCTTGGCACCATTTTTGGTGAATACCAGACCACAAAACACTTGCAAGTACTGACATATTATGCAAATCATATCATGTTAACAGTGTGTAGTTATAAAATAGTGATCCAAGGTGCCAGGGGCATGCAGAAGCAGTTACAGTTAGTTGCAGTACATACTTACACATTTTAGGTATGGCACACAATTCATAGGTCTGATTTTACTACAAGAATGTGCAAACAAAATGTTTCTTGCTTGATTAATTCACACGCAGACTTCTAGATATTAATACACAATACAAACCAATGAAACACACATTTTCTAAATTAATATATTAATTTTTACTTTTGATGTCTTCTACATATTTCAAACCCAAGGGTTCATCTTCAGGAAGACAGTTACATATGCAGTTATGGTATGGTATGTTTTATATGCATCAGTAGAAGCAATCTAGTAGGTAGAAGAGTATGTTCAGCAAAAGCATTGATAAGCTGGAAGTTGATAGGGAAAAATGAAGCTATGAATAACTCTGGTAAGCCCTCTTATTGTGAGGAGATTACTTTTTTCTACCAGAAGGAAAAAATATATAAAAATCAGATCATAATCAGTCATAAAAATTAACCTGTTTTCTAAAGAAGAGAATTAACCCTCATCGTAGTCCTTTTGTAACTATTTTTGTGTGTAGTGAGTAAAGAAATAAAGTAACTCCAAGAAGAGTTAGATGAGATAACTTCTTTCTCTAAATCTTTTTAAAACTTACACTGCAACTCCTCCTCCAAGAGATCATATTAGAATCATGCTTTTATGTGAAGCAAATCTGAATATGGAAAAGCATGTAAGTAAACTATGTTTGCTCTGCTTTTAAATTTTCTAACTCTGTTTTTATTGCAGCTTTACGTTGTAAAGCAAGTGCAAGTATTGTATACACTTTCCAACTTTAAAAATGGCATTACAGCCTTTAATAAAGAAAAGTATGAATCACGATTTATTGACAGAAGTGTTATGAGTTATATACCAGACCCATAATTATTTGAGAAATATAAGTGATAACTTTTATTATTGATAAATAATCATTCTTTTTGTTTATTTCTTCTTCTCTCAGTTTCTTTCAACGCTCTCTCTTCAGCTTATCAACTTTTTCATTGAGCTTTTCTATATCAGCATCGAACACACTCTTCTACCTACTAGACTGCTTACACCAATGCATGCAAAACATACCATACCATAACTGCATATACAACCACCTTCCTGCATGTGAACCCTTGGGTTTGACACATGGAGAAGACCCAAAATTAAAAATTAAAATAATAATTTTCAAAAAGGTGTATTTCATTGGTCTATATTGTATAATTATGTTACAGTGCACAGTGCAAAAAACATAAAATTATAGATATTTTTTGTTAAATCTGAAGGAAAATTCTAAGAGATACACTCTTACTGTAAGTGAATGCATGAAAAAATTAAATCCTCCTGTTTAAATTCTGGTCCGTAGATATCGCATTGGGCGCATAATTCCAGGGCCAGAGCATTAACTTTACATACCTAAATTATGCAGTTTTTTAAAACATGGGACAGACTGAGTAGGACAGAGGGGAATCATCACCAGTCACTAAGATGTCATCCACTCTGCAATGCACAGGCCCATGTTAACATTGCGGATCAGGTGGCATCATCAACTGCTATGCATTGCAATGAGTGGGTTTGTAGGTTCTATGAGCGTGTGTTTCAAGTTCAGCTACACAAACTGTATATTTGACAAACACATAATCTATTAATCAAACCTGTTTCTCTCAACTAAATACCACTGAATGGCTACCTTCTGTTTCATATGAAAAGCATCTGAGAACTATGAGTAATCAATTTTGTTCCTCAGCAAAATAAGTGCTGTAACATGAGACAGGTTGTCAGTTATGTTATAAATCACACAGGCCATGGGAGGACAATGTATGTGAAAAATATATTTGTTGGACAGAGTGAAACATAAAATATACATTATGTCCAATACATTTTCAATGTTAAGTCATAAGAGTTCTTGGAAAACTTAAACCAAAGGAACATTCAGGCTGTGTCATCACATCTTACACTGATCTGAAATCATGGCACGAACACTGCACATGAACCAAAAATGTTATGCTATGTTACCTTTTGCAGACAGTCATATTATAATCATAATATTGAGGAGGAGATGGGCAGAGTATGAGGTACACCTGAGGGAGAACAGTATGCATATAGGACTTTGGCAAGGAAACCTGAAGGAAAGAAACCACTTGAAAAACCTTGGTGTTGACTAAAGAATAACATTTAAATTAATTATAAATAAGCAGTACTAAAGAGTGTTGACAGGATTCATCTGCCTCAGATATGGGAGAAGTGGGGGGCTCTTGTGAACATGGTAAGGAACATTCAGGTTCCATTAAACATGGAGCATCTCATAAACAGCTGAGAATCTCTTCACCTCTTAGAAAGGACTATGTCCCAGGAGTTGATTACACAGTAATAAAACAAAGTTATGCTGCCATTATGTTGGCTGCATCCACTCAAGAATTGGCTATACTCCTCATTTTCAGGTAACTCTTTGCCATTGTAATGCACAGGAATGCATAGAAGGAAAGAGACAGATTAACATTTGGTTAGTGTTTAAAAATTTGGAACTTGAAATGAAATTTGATAATTTTACATGTGCAACTTGTATTTGATAATTTTACATGTGCAACTTGTATTTCATACACTGACTTAGTGGAATTACTGGATATTATGAACTGGTATACCAAGAAGAGTATCTTTTGTGATCACAGTTTCAACAAGAGGAGACATAAAACACGGTGCTCTGGGCTAGGACTCAAGAAGAGCCCTACACCCCAGACTTCTTACCAGGTGAGTGGTGTGTAATAGGTCCACAACTCAGAGAACAAAGAAAAAATTGAAAAGTGTTTGGTAACTTATTTTGCTGTTTCCAAATTTGTGTTACACGAAGAAAATGAATTAACATAAATGATTTGCCTTAATGTTACTAGGTTAAATATGGTAAAGAGAGATTTCAGTTGTGTAGGTCTTAGTTTATTCTTGTATGTAGTCATGTAGATATTTTACAGAATATACATTTATATATTTTAGTTAGTTAAAATGTAACCTGCGTCTGTCTATGTCTCACTGGGACGTAAGCTGCAATGAAAATTTAGATACAATCAAATCCCAAACATTTCCTTGAATAAGTGATTGACTTATAAGAATACTGGTAAACTTCGATGAGAATTAGATGCACTATATGGACATGAAGTTTTAACGGTTACAATTGTTATTGCGTGTGTGTGAAATTCAGGATAACTAAGTGAGTAGTTAAATTATGGGAATTATTCTAATATGATACCTGGACAAGTATAGTGTATACAGAAATGGTTTGTCAGAAACCTGTGTATAATCCAAATTCTGCCTGGTGACAGCAAAATTTAAGATTGTGAAGACCGAAGCAACGATAGTAGGACCCGCGTGACCTCACACTATTTAGTATCTACTCAGGTGGGGAGTAGTGGGAGTTTACTATCACCCGGTAGGCACTACACCATTATACAGTTGATATTTGTAGTTTTTATTTTCAATGCTAGTAGCAGTAATGGGAATGTATCTGGAATCCTTAAAACATTAATATTGCAAGCCAACCATCAGTTACATGAGAAATCAGCATAAACAATTACATACCTGCAATGTTTTTAAGTTAAATTCAGCCACGCAATCACTTAGGCATGGAAATATTGTTTTTCCATTACCAATTTGCACTTCAGCTCCTCTAAAAACAAGAATAAAACACACCTTTAAACAGTTTATGACATCCAACTAATGATGGAACCACTATAAACATTAAGTGACATGAAATGTTTTCCATTATTTCACTGTGTGTGTGTGTGTGTGTGTGTGTGTGTTTTCTGTTACTTCTTTCAATTTTTTTTCTCCCCATGAAGAAAAAACTTTTAGGTAGCATTATGAGAATGGTCCATAATGATAAGATACGCTCTCATTCTGCCAGCAAACCCTGCTTTGCTAGTGGTCCAGAGAAGCCTAAAAACATTTGTCTGTTTCTAAGGCTAATTTTTTTTCTGAATTTTACACTACAACATTTTTTAAACTGAAAACCCCATTTACTGTTTCTCCATGGACAGTCAGCATTGAACTTTCTGGCCTCACTGGGCAATCATGTGAGCATGCTTGTGAAAGAAGCTCTACAGATCAGAATTGTGGAGAGGGGAATTCCAGTATTCTTTACATTTCAAAGTTTTGGCATTCACAAGGGTGAAAGTAACAATCCGTAGGCATAAAAATTAAATACATCTGTTGTATGGTGATTGAACTCAGAACCATCTGAATGCAACCTTACCCCAGCACAACATGGTGTCTGCTTATAATAATGTTAAATAGAGAAATTTAATGATAACACGAAGTTTGTTCAAAAAGTATCCGGAATGACCACTGTACATGAAGTAGATAAGGCTTACAGGGTTTTAACCCCAACTGTCTTCAGCATAGTTCCCTTTCACAGCTACACAATTCGCCCAATGTTTCTGCCACTGTTGGAAACATTTTGCGAACTCCTCTTTCGGGATGTCTAATAGTGTCTTCATCGAATTTCGTTTGATGTCCTCCATTGCTTCAAATTGGTGTCCTTTCAGAACTTTCTTAAGCCTTGGGAATAGGAAAAAGTCACATGGTGCAAGATCTGGTGAGAATGGCGGCTCCTGCAACTGAGCGGTGCCATGTTTGGCCAAAAACTGCTGCACAAGATGTGAAGTGTGTGCTGGCGCATTGTTGTGGTGCAGGATCCAGTCGCCATCCCACCATTTTTCGCGTCGTTTTTGGTGAACTGATTCATGCAAACATTGCAAGACCTCCATTAGAATTCCTGTTAATTGTTTGCCTGTCAGAAGCGTACTCGTGGTGTACAATACCCTCAGAATAAAAAATGGTCATCCCAAGTGGGGGTTGCTTTCAACGGAGGTTCTACCCTCTTTAAATGGACGGAACCAGTCAAACACTTGTGTACGACCCATTGCATCTTCACCGTATACTTGCTGCAATAACTGATACATTTCTGTTGGGTTTTTCCGATTTTGAAACAAAACTTGGATGAAAATGCGTTGTTCGATACTTTCATACACAGTAAAAATCGCTATGACATAAACGCACGTGTTACTTCCACGACCTACTACAACCAACTGTGCAAACGCAGCACACTTGCAACTCATGTCATGAGTTGCTAAGACATGTACGAACATGTCAAGACTGGTTGCAAACACATCACACCCAGTGAACAACCACTACAATTCCAAACCGGAAACTATTTGAACAAACCTCGTATACTGGGATCAGGACCACAGACATTATAAACATCACTAAAGACCTTAAATTAGGCCACATTATATCACTACTTAAAAGTATAGAGAGAAGCAAGGACTATTTTGTATACGTGACAGAATCCTTACCCTGACATTCAGTTCCTTGCTATTGAATTTTTGCAACACGTTTCAGATACATCACAAAGAAATTTTCTCTGTAATTTCATACAACTAAAAATGCATGTAAAGCTGTACATTTACAGTAAATCAGATTTCAGAAACTTACTTCCTAACACACTCTTTACAGAAGAGGTGACCTTCATTGCAAGCAGCCATATCTTCTAGCATCAATTCATTGTCAAAACAACAGCCACATTCCAGAAGAGCACCTTCAGCTTTAGCCTGCAAACAACAATGACAGTGTATATGATCTAAATTATCAATACGTAACACATTAGCTGTAGTACAAATAAGCATTCAACAACAATATGTTCAAAACTGGAACTGTGTGTTTCTGGATCAAGTTTTATGTAATCAGTCTCTTACAGTAGATTTTAACTAGAATTAAATTAATAATACTGACACCAAAAGGTAGCACAATCATAACACAAACTTCATACATATCTCTCAGGACAGGGACCAGTTGTAGAATCCTTCAAACACAGTACTAAACCCTCAGGCTCCATGAAGAACATGGAATTTCTTTGCAAGCTCAGGGCTATCGGCTCCTCACAAAGCATCTGGATCCACGGACATTGCTAGTTAATAGTAGCGCAATATTCTATAATTTAACTTGCAATAATAAACAGTCTGGTATTGGAACTAACCACAGCCAAGGAAAAACAGAATTAGATGCTGCAAAAGTCCATCACATAATCACTGATCTGGCAATCTGTTGGTGTCATCTGGTAATCAGTGCACTGCGAGATGATTCATATTTTGTGAATTGTAAATGCACACTCATTGGAAAGCTGACAGATGTACAGAGGCTATCTAGTAGTGGGTAAGCCCATGATTCCCCATGTCAGCTATGGTGATAGTATGACTACAGTAATAATGAGACCCTTGCAGTTTCTGCCTTACACATCTCTCAGAATAAAGTGTTTCTGAATAAGACATGGGTCAACAAACAACATCATACCAGAGGTGTAATAAAAAAAAGTTTAAATAGGAAGAGTATATTAACAAGATATGCATATCATTTGTTACTTTGTGTGTTAACATGTCAACTCAAATAAAACAAAGTCTCTTATTAAAAAAGTATCAAATCCAGATCAAGTTTGCCATTGTGGACTGGGTGTACCAGTGACAGAAATTTTTGAAGCATGTGGCTGCAAAGGGTGCACAACTGTATTTTTGTTAAGGCTGTATTTTTCAACAACACCACTGCAGTTCTCTTCATCTTGTTCAGTATGACAGATTCTTCTGCAAGGCATGTCAAAGGCTTACAAGGCTAATACTCAAGTCAGGATGCAACAGCGACTGCCTCCTTTTGTGTTAATCCTGATAATCAAGGTTTGGTTGCTCATACTTTATTGACAAGATTCTGAATAGTGTTTCTGTTGGAAACGCTAAAGTTGGAACAGTTTCTTTCAAATATTCTCATATATCCCCTTATACATGCACTCATACAAATAACATGAAACCACTCAAAGCTCTAACAGAAATTATCCATTTTTAACATAAAGGTAAACTTGAAACATCTGCAGCACATTTACTGAAAATAGATGCTTACAGAACCACGGATGTGCACTCCTTGTAATCAAAGGATCCAGTGAGAAAGTACCTCATATCTTATCAGTGCATTACAATGAACATAATCATGACCTGACATCTTTTCAGGCATAACTTGGTTTTATTTCAACTGACATATAAATACACTAGATAAATACCCAAGCACAGGAAATCCCATCTGACATGTATTAAGTTTCAGCCATTATAGAACAGTAAGAGCCTGGTGCATCCTGAGTATTAGTAGTATTAATACACCTGTGTATTATACAAATACAATTAATTCTGACACAATTGGAAGATACTGTAAGTAGATCTACTCCACCACTGTATAATGCTGCTGTAGGCTCACTATTGTTGTAACGAACAAAGTGGGGAAAACAGCACTGATTACACATGGCAAAATGCACTGCCCTGGCACAACAACAAAGAATGTCCCTCAGTATACAGTATTTCTTTTTGCTTCCTTACTCTACAGTGATAAAAAATATCTAACATAATTTTCACACAAAACTTTGCTGCCCCCAAAAACATGTGTTTGTACTTCTACTTCAGAGAATAAAACATCCTTTATTTTTTAAGTTTAATGTGATTTTCAAACAGAAAGTACACATTTGGATGTTTACCCAGAAATTATTATGCAAAGTGCATAGAAGAGTACTTCAGTACATAGTCTAAGAGAATTGGGTTAACTCAAGTACTAAAATTAAACCTTAAATACCCTGCGTCTGCACCTGGTATATCTGCACAGGTTGCCATAGGGGTGATCAAGGTATGGACAATTAGGAAATCTATACATGAACAAAGACAAGCTAAGGGTTTTAAAAAACTATTTAAACTGGGGCTGGTAAACATTCTCAAGTGTGACAGATGCAAGCAGGCATCTTGCACAACCTCACACATTCTTTGTGACTGTGGGCCTTAGCCATATTAAGATTCAGACACCTGGGTTATCATTTTATGAAACCAGGTGACTTTGATGACATTTCTGTTAGCAACATACTGCACTTTGTTCAAGCTGAATGAATGAGATAACGAGCTGCACAAAAGATTAATCAAATTCGACATGCATGAGTCACTCAGTGCCCACCCTTCTGTATTCCAGACCATTCTAAATCCCATTCACTGATACAAAGTTGGGAAGTCCTGTTGTATTCTGTGGACCTTCTGGAATCACCTACTGTTCAACACAACCTCTCCAGTATGTCAAAAAACATTAATATCATTACCCATGTTGTATATGTATACTATGCAAGATGGCAGCTACAGAAACACATGCATACCTACTTCCATATACCATCAGCATTTACTTACAGCAGACTGATGCATTCATAAGAATCCATTTACAAAGCAATCTTCTTAGCTACTTTGAAAAACATGCTACCAACCTATATGTGTTATGTGTAAAAGTACTCAATGCCTGCAACTAATTTAGCACTGCACAGCATGATTCAAAATATATCTAAAATGTAACACAGCATACACCATACCAAGTCACAAATTAACATAGTAATGCTAACCCAATTCTGTTTTCATTTCTTCAGTCCAGATAAAACTACTAAACTTAACAAGGTCTCTCAAGATGTCAGATCTGAAGGCATTCCATATATTGACATAAGAAGTTCATAAAGATCTTAACACAAGGTCAAAATTCCAACCTAAAATGTAAGGAGACTACAAAGAACATCCTAATATGATGGACCAGTTTCCTTCTCACCTCTTCAAAGGCCCTCTTCTTCCTGTCTGCTTTGTCTTTTAAGTAATCTTGAATCAATACTTTGTTTTCAATAAATGCAACCTAAAACAATAATCAGCTGTTACAGTGTATACAAAACAGCAGACCATACCTTTCCCATTAGGTGGACATTTTAGTTACTGCAAGAAGACAACAGCAATTCATTACTTTCTATAAACTTAAAATGGTGACAATATATCACTCATTTACGACAAGAGTGTCACAACTCAAAATACAGCATTTTTGAGTTACTGGTATAAAAAGAAACATTCGAAGATGCACTTTTGACAGGTATAGTGTCATAACGCAATTTGCAAAACTCACCGCTGGACAGCAGTTGTGTCGTCTGTTGTTGCACTCATAGATTTATAGCACTTCAAAACCTTTAAAAGCTTCTCCTGAAAAATCACAGATTTTGAGTTGTGACACTCTTGTCGAAAATGAGCAGTATGAATGATGTTGATATATTCATGTTTGGCATTCACACAGTTTAACTTACAGACTGGTCTTGCACAAGATGTCACTGTTGCTGAGATCAAACACTGAAAGACCACATGCCACTTACATACAGGATCACAAGTCCTGCACATTACTATGATTTTGCCATACTCTTAATGAAAATATTCTACATATTGTGCCTTTTTACATGGTGACTAGAGAAATGCATAGATTTCTATGCCCATATAGTTTCTATGTATTTTAATGTATATAGCCATAACCGAAAATTTCACAATAGATGTATTTTATCATACAGTACAGATAAAATGAAAATTATGCACCAGATAACACCATAAACGACAGTTCGTTATCCAGTAGGTCTTAACCTACTTGTAAATTAAAAGATCTGTCCAACAACACCACAAAAAAAAAAAGCCAGCATGTACACCAATAAACAAAAATTGTGTCAGATAATATCACAAAAGACAACAATTTTAGTCATGTTACCAAGTTAGTTATGTTACAACATGGAAGACAAATATCAGTTCTAATAGATGATATCAAAGACTGTCAGTGTCCACTGAATACTCTTCAAAATGACCACCTTTCTGCATGTCTCAAATGACAATTTTTTGTGTTTTTGATTATTTCATTATCTCTTTTTTGCAGTCAGCAGACTCCATAATTCACTGCAATTGTACAGTACCTCACAGAATTCTACACATTTAAATGCTCATAGTATTGTAACCAGACATAATCCAGGCCATTTTTGAACAGCATGTTTCACTCAACATAACTTGTATAACAACAACCTGGAGTTTGGCAGATGGTATGCAGGACACTCTGTGTAACAGTTAAATGGTATCATCTGCATCAGGCTTGAGTCCTAACATTCCCTGTAGTAACAAGCCCAGGCCTCAACAAATATGCAGCTGGTATGTTGGTTATGATTACACACCCTGAAATATTCTGATATCTGATCTCTATTGAATTTCTAGGCCTATCATTTTTAACAGAAAATGTTAACTTACATTGGAGTAATTAGATATTTTTCTTGCTCTGCAAATGTAAGAAAACCACCCCACTTGTGAATGGAAACAGACAACAGATGCAATACAGTATGACACACTGACAGCTTGCCAAACTTCACACCATCTTAACATTGGGAAAATGCAACATGTAATACTTTCTTTTATGCACTTTAGCAGACAGCTTCTTCACTTCTTACTCTCCAATTTGCTCTCTGGTCTGTGAAGCCAACATGCATTATGTGACAGCACTACTCACCTCCTGCAGAAAGGGTATATTAACTCCCGCTGGCAGGCCGCACTCATACTCAGAACGTTTGCACCTACGCAGAACTCCCTTGAAGCTGTCCAGTTCTTGACAAGTCAAAGTTAAATTACGGTGATTATGGCAAAATGTACTCCTCAGGTCTGTGCATCGAATTCTTCTGTATCTTCTTTTTAAATATGAAATGGCATGTTCGGTTTCAACGGGATTTCTTTTATCTTCAAGGAAGTACTTAAATGGGTCAGGTATAATTTCTAAGAAACTTTCAATGCTGAACTGTTCAGTATATTTCTTTTGGAGTGTTAGAGCTTCTTGTCTTTTAAGATAATCTTCACGGGTAGGATACTTCTTTGTTTCCAGAGCATGAGCTACAAAACTCTTCATGGCATTCTCATCACTGCCAATTTTCTCACAAGTTTCCCACAGGTATGCAGGATCAGCATTTGGAAGAATGGCAGCTAAGGTGTCAAACTGCATCTCAACTCTGTCTTCCTCTGAGATAGAGGGACCAGCCAGTGATTCAACATGAGCTTCTTTCAGAGTCTGGCGATGTGGATAATTAGCGTTCTCTAATAATTCTGTCACGACATTAAAAAAAGATTCTTCTGTTTGAAGTGTCTGGCACTGTTGTTTTAGATACTGTGGATCTGCATCAGGAAACATTTCCATCAATAGTGACTTGTACTTCTGTTGATTCTGAGTCAACATAATTTCTTCAGCTGCAACCTTCCTCTGTGGTAATAAATTCCTCTGATTAGTGTTTTTTTGCCTGCCTATCTTGACTGGTGAAGATTCTTCATCAAGTGACTCCCCTTTACTCTTTCTTCTCTTTCTTGTTAAGGGACATGCAATCAGCTCCACACTTTCTGTGGTTGATAATGGAATTACAGTTTCACCTGCAGCATAAACATCAGGTTTGGCATCTTTCCAGCCAGGTCTTGATGATTCAGAAGTGTCAGTCTCCAATGCAAAATCATCGCTTATAATAGGTTGGGTTTGTACATTATAATTCGCTGCAGACGTAATGTCAATTTCACTGATGTTATTTGTAATCCTATAGTCCGACTCTGCAGATACATTAGATGTTGAAGTACTTGACACTTCCAAAACATCTGGCTGCTTGGTATAAGTTGCAGAAGGGACAGTACTGATCACACTGTCAAGGATACTTTCAGGTACATGACTTGTATTACATTCTTTACTAAAAGGTTTGCCAACTGACAGACATGACTTGGAAACTTTGCCCTGTTCAACTTCCATGCCACATTTCTCGTTGAAAGGACTCCCCATTTCCTTCAGTTTTGAATTTTTCGATCTAAAAGGATACATATCATATGATGTAAAAGCTTTCCTATTTATTTTTGAAGTGGAAGGCTGAGGTTCAGGATGAATGTTTGTTTCAAAATCATTTTTCTTTATTGTATCAGTTTCTTCAACAGATGTACATGACTGAGGATTGGAGAGAACATGTGTTTCTGAAACATTCTTACTGTGGTCCCACGTGACGTCCGATTTGTTGCCCACACTACTGTTGTCGCTTACAGCTGAAGCACACAGTTCTGGTGCCCACTCCATTCTTAGGAATTCTTGCATCACAATCTGGACTCTATTCTTATGATCTAAATTTGCTTCCAGATAAGAATAAATTTGTTCCAAATTCTGTCTTGGAACAGTGTGATGAATAAGTAGAGCCTCTTCGAGCAATTTACAACGAATATCATCTTGATCTTCAAATTCTTCACCAGATTCATCAACTTCTCTGGCAGGTGAATCAAGCTGTTCCTGCTTATCTTCAGTTTGAACTGGGACTTGGTACTCAGTATTATTATTTGGGTCATTGTTATTAACATCACACATAAAGTTATCATTCTGATTGTTTGGTATAGAAACAGCATGGCTATTATTAGGTTCTAAATTAAGATTGGTATGACTGCTTTGAACAGCTGCTTTAACAACTACATAACTTTCATTTTTCAAAGCATCTGCTGCTACTGATGATGATAATGATGACAATGATGCAGTTGGCTCTGTTCCATGTACTTGAGAACTATTCTTTCTCCTATTTTGTGAAACACTCTCAGACAGACACATATCAACTTGGCATGCTGCTAGGGCTTCAGGATGACCAGTACCATTATCCATTTCTCTGGTAACACAATGCATGTGTGATTCTGCAGCGCAACCAAAATCAGAAGTTGACAAATCTAAAACATCTGGATCATTAAGTGCAATGTACTCCATGGATGACGTACAATTAAGATCTTCAAGATAATCGTCGTCACTTTCATCTGGAACATTAATTACATCTCCTTCTTCACAGTTATTTCTTAAGCCCAGACTGACCAGAAGGTGTGTAGTAACAAACTGCACCCGATCACTTCTAAGGTAATGAGTCTCTAGTAGCTCATATATTTCATTTGCATCTACTATTCTCTCAGCACCAAATGTCTCCAGTTCCTTCTGAACCTCACCAACATCATTGAACAGAGCATCAATATCATCAATGACAGCAAACATTGCTTGCATTAATGAATCTGTAAAAGTAAAAAAAAATATTTGTACAGCAACAAAATATATTACAGAGCAGTAAGCAATATTGTTTACTCTGGCACAAGGATTCCAGAGTTCCAGGCAGAACTCTACACTCTTGAAGGATTCCTTCAAAATGTCAAGAACCACTTCTCCAGTGACACAGCATGTAGCAACTTAAACAAGACTACAAATAAAGTTAACTTCCGTCCACACCTTAGCATCATGAATGTAACACATAAAAACACACAGCATCACCTGCTTTGAATCTTGGCATTACATGGAGGCAAGAAGTCAATCTCATATAGACACCACCCCAACAATCAGTAGGTTACATATAGGTTACTTGACAAACTGAATTCAAAAGAAAAATTTCCAGCATCTCTCCTCTGCTGGGGAAGGAACACCAGTTGTCTGTCCAAAAGTAGTAAAACAAATTGACATACTGAGGAACTAACTCATTATTCAATCTTACTTTTTCATCACATCATTTGTTTTGTAGCAGCTTTCTTAATATCTTGCTCAATATTTCTCCCATTTAACTATACTTTTACATGAACCTACAGTGATTTTTAGTACATTTTTAATCTCAATTAACACAGTGTTGATAGACACAATTATACTCCCAAGAGTTGTTCAGTAAAGCAACTCTTAAAAGCAGGATACAAACACTCTGCAAGGGTAGGCACACAGTTTCATCATCATCATCCAAATCAAGATTATTAATCACTTTGACAGTTCCAATTACATCATACTTGGTTCGTAAATAAATTAATCAATCCAGACAAACTGATTTTCATGTGATAAAATTGTTTATGCTATTAATTAAATCTAATTTAATAATACGATATATATTTTATTTCAATATGCATTTGAACTTAAACTGGTAGTATCTAGAGCTACCACATGTCCTTTTCTCCCCCGCTATTCCTCTTTCTCAACAAAAAGTTTCCATACAGGAAAGTTTTTTAAATATGTACTAATGTCTTGGGGTTTTCATGACTTAAGGCTTTGATTACTGCAATGGTATGAAAATGTAAAAAAAATATTTCTACTACTTTTTTTAAAAAATACATAGTTATAATACCACAGTGTCAGTGTACGAGTCAAAAAAGCATGAGTTCAGCAGCTGATCTTCAGAACATCTTGGTAAACTTTGGCACAGAAATTCTAAACAACCTGAACTCTATGAAAAACATGCTTAAAGAATGTCTCTCTCTGAATTTCATACCCATGAAATGTAAAGAACTATTAGCAGAGAATGTTGAGAGAATCGTTCATTTAATAAAACTGTGACCCTTTTTATGCCCTTTTTCATAGTCATCATCAACACCCATCACAAGTTAGGCCTTGATAGACCTGTTTTGGCCTCATCTAATAACATCTTCAAAGGTCTACCAAGTCATCTTCATTCATTTGCTCTATAATGCAGCATTATTTCTGGTATCCTGTTGTTGTTCATTCTTGTTACATTTCATACCCAATTTGATTTGTATCTCCCTAGTTTCTCATCGCCTCATTCTACTTTCAACCCTTCCAAAATTTCTTCATTCCTTTTGTGGTCAAAAAGGGTACACCTGACCATTCTGAAAAATTTCATCTTGACTAACGCCAATCATTTTTTATCCTTTTTTCTAAGGGTCTAAATTTCGCTTCCATATAAAAGAATGGGGACAGCCAGTGTCTTACATTCTTTTATTCTTGAAAATTTCTGATCAAAGTTGGTTTAAGGGTGTTGTTTAGAATTCCCAGTATTTCAGAACATTTTGCTAGTTTTTATTGAATAAACTTTGCATTTTAATAGGAAATTTCACAACTGAGATATTCAAAATTCTTTACTTCTTGTAAATATTTACCCACAACGATTTTACATCTTACTGAGCGTTGTCCTAAAAATGCCTTTATCTCAGGTTTTTCTGGTGATATCTCCATTCCAAAATTTTTTTTTGTTATGTTTTGTAATGTGAATATTCTTCCATGTAAATTATCCTCTGAATCAGCTACTATGACTTGATTGTATGCAAGAAGTAGAGTGTGTATTTTTGTACCAGTTGATAAATCTAATGCCTTTTGTGCATATCTGGTACCATTTTACTATTATTCTATTCACATAAATGATGAATAGTGTGGGTGATAAAGGGCAGCCTTGTCTGATTCCATGATGAATTATATGTTCCTCTAATAACTTTACTTTTATTTTGTTCCCAAAGTCAATTTCTATTGCACTTTTTAATAATAAATTAGGAATATTTTTGCTTTGTAATATTTCAAACAATTTGTCTCTTTTAACTCTGTCAAAGGCTTTCACATAATCAAGAAATGCAAAACAGGTTTCCAAATTAAACTCTCTTCTTTTTTCTCTAAGTAATTAAATAGTAAACAATGGATCAATGCAGTGTGTGCCTTTTCAAAACCCAATTTGGCAATCCAAATGGAACTTCTCTGCTTGTGCTATCAATTTTTCATTTAAAATTTTACTACATAGTTTATAACATGCATTAAGTAGGCTAATTCGGCTATAGTTTTCCACCTTTTGTTTGTCACCTTTCCTGTACACAGGTATAAAAATATTGTTTTTCCAGTCTTCCATCATATAAATGTTATTAAAAAAAAGCACTACACTCTCTTGAAATGAGTCTCTTGTAGATTTATAAAGTTTAGAATTCAAGTTACCTTTGTCAGTAATTTTCCATAGTTTTTCCTAGTGCTTCTTTCAATTCTTCTATTGTTATAATTACATTGTCAAAATTTTCAGTATTCCAATAATTTTCTTGATGAGAGTTATTATATTCCTTATAATAATGTAAAAACGTTTCTTTACTTGGACCAGGGTTTATATTTGCTTATTCTTTCATATCTTTGTTCATGTGTTTGGTTTTATTTTGTACATGGCAGATTCTAAGTGTGATATAAATTCTTTATGGAATTTGCGATGTCTTCTTCTGATTTCTGTATTTGGCAATGGCTCTTCTATGCTTATATTCATCTCATTGTCTATGGTCTTTATTTGAAGATACTTCTTGAATGCTAACTTTTTTGGTTGTACAATTAATTTACTGCATCATCCCATGTTTACATTTTTTTTTTTTGCATAAATACTTTGTATTTTCCTAACTTTCATTTGTTCTCTGTGAGGTTATTGTTTGATGTTCTTCCATTCCAACACAACACTGCTGTTTTCTGGAATTTCTTTTAGTTTCTGTTGAATTATTTGTTCGTTTGGCCATCTTATACTTTCACCATTTACTAACCTAACTTTATAATGAAGTATATTTTCTTTTCATGTAGTGATCTTGGGTAAATGTAACCATTTTGGTAGAAATCTTAATTTATACAAAGTCACAAAGTGATCTCAACCAATACCACTTCCTCTGTAAACTCACACAGCTATGTAGAGTTCTGATAGCCTCTTGCTTGCAAAATAACTATTTTGAAATTGTGAGCTGGCCACATGTATCAATGCATATTTTTTGTGTTTATAGAATGAGATCATTATTTTCATGTTGTAATATGTGGCAAAATCTCTTGGTTTCAGTCCACTGGTATTTGTTAACCGGTTCTTCAAAAGTCCTACAATATTATGGATTTCAGCATTTCCTATTCTACATTCAGGTCTCCTAATGGAAAGATGCAATTATTTTTGTTAGTTTTGTCTAATACTTACCCATAAAAGTTCTCACCTTCTTCAACCCTTCCTTCTTCTGGGACAGAGAGTTCAAAAAATTATAATTTCCCTCTTCCAAGACTTAGTTTTACCGCATTTATTCTTTTGCTCCAGTATGTGAAGTTAATAATTGTGTATTTTGATCAATTTATAACTCTAAATCATTACATCCATTTGTCCTCATGTATTTCTGTTTAAACCACTGTATGTTACTATATAATAATTTGTTTCCATTGTACCCCCCCAATTTCTCTTTCGGTTCTGTAATTGCTATAATTTTAATTTCTTTCTCATATAATACACTGTCCAGTTCCTCTTCTTTGTGGGTTATTCCCTTTACATTCCAGGTTACATATATGTTATATTTTGCTTTTTCCATTTTTGCTTACCATTTTCTTGCCATAATTCATTGTCAAGTTTACACTCTCTTTTAGGACTGATAAATGGGAAATGTCACGTTTTGTTTTGATGGATATATTGCAACCCTAGCAGTATGTACTTCACTGTAAAGAGGAATGTAAAACTTCGGTACCACCTACAAAAATGTGTTAGAGAAAATCTCCTAGAGAATGACTTGAAACCTGTCAGTGAGATGAGAAATATAATAAGGATTTATTAAAATATATATTCACTTCTTCTTCATGCAACAGGGACAAATCATTCTGTGCCACCAGAACTGTAATGGCCATAGCTGCAAAGCATCAGGAGAAGCTGCAGAGAAATCAAATTTACTAACAGGTGGTGATGAGTATAGAAAATGTGTTCATAAAATATCAAGCATGAAACACCACACAACTGAGATTGTGTTTTTATATCCAGATTATCTTGTTCACTAAGTGGCCACAATGCAGTATGACTAAACTGATATCACTGTGTGAGAACCCTCTACACATACAAAAATCCAAGTGATTCAGCAAATGCAGCATTATTATAAACAGTAGAAACTATGAAAACAGAAAGGAATGCAACAGCGGAGCCTTGGGAACAGTTCTGAGATTCTGTGCAGGTTTTATACAATAGACACAGGACAAAGACAACACTGCACAACCTTATCATTTATAATAATGTACAAGTATAAACTGAAATCTATGACGGTAATGCCGAAATAACAAATCAATCAGTAAAGCTTATACACTGCACATCAAAGTTCTTTTTTTTTACATGAAGGCCAAGTCACTCAAACACTAACTGCTCTAAGTGGTCTACTTGTGACTGAAAGAAATGTCTCTTTTGCTTACTTACAGTAAAACTGAATGGTATTTTTGGGAAAATTTGTTTTTAACAATCACCCAATAAAGTGCAAACAGACTTAATGCTAGGCTCATTATAAATCTATAATAACATGACAGTGTTATGTGGCTGGTGCTACTGTAGGTTTGTGTGTCAGCCATAAAAGCAAGCATTAAAGTGGGTCACCTTACTTTGACTTCAAATAGAAGAGTATGTGGGCATTGGTTTAGTTTAACCTTATGGCCATTTATTTGGACATTTAAAATTTAGTGCACCATTTATGTAAAATGTGAATACTTTATTAACCAGAAAAAAAGATAGCATTACAAAACACACAGTATTTTGTGTGTGTGTTGGGGGGTGGGAAGAGACTGTGCAGCCTGTCTCAAAAAATTCATTAATTATATCTGTTGACTAAGTATACAAAATGCGGTCAGTGTGGGGTGGCAGTAAACTCATCCTAAACAGGTCTATAGGATGCACAGTGGCTAAAGGTTATGTTGAAAAGTTTGAAACATAATGGTACTTCTAAAGATGCCTCAAAATTCATTTTAAAAAAACTAGTATTTCATTCACCTATAAATGACACTACAAATTCTTAACAACTGAGAGTTTTGTTATAGCAAACACTCTTTTCTTCTCTATCCAGATTTAAAGAGTGAACTACATCATAGTTGGTGGTCAAAATGTTGATGATTTCTCTTTAGCATCAAACACATTCTATTTTGCAGACACAAGAATTATAACAAATAATTCTTCCCAATATCCATTACATATTGGCCATAATGAAAAATATATAGATGAGTCTGGAAATACAAAACTCCTTGGTTTACACACTGATAATTACCTTAACTGGAAGAATCATTTCGATCAACTTGTACCTAAAAAAAATTATTTTGTCTATTCTCACTCTGTGATGAAAAATTGAATAATTTTTTAAGGTAAACCACCTTATAGGAATAAAATAATCACTCTACAAAAAACGTTTGAATCATCGGTGGTAAACCTAGAAATTCACTGTAAATGGCCAAGAAAAATTTCAAACAAATTCAGTTGTACATTGTATTAAAACAAGAAACAAATACTGTCATCACAGAAAAACTGCCAACTTTCCATGTTTTCAGAAAAATACATACCATGCTGTCATCAAAACATACAATGGTCTACACATCTCATAATTATGAACCTCAATTTCAATCAGCATTAATAAGATACTAAAACACATGCTCCTTTTCTTCTATTGATAAATTTATTATGTTTAAACACGACTCATATTCTTATTATGATGTGTGCATCACCATTTCGGTGTAAAATTTACATATGTGAAATACTTGTACTTTCTACATTGTGCTGTTTTTATAGCCAATTCTACATCCTGTCATCACTGACTGAATTTTCAATCCAAGAAATTCATATAACTATGTATGTAATATAAACCCTTCTGAATGCATTAAGCGCCCCAATTCTTTGTAATTACTGATAGTGAATGCTGGAACGTACTGCAGGTGTTCACGCATATACAATTCTATGATGCTCCGTTGTCACATGATACTCCAGGTAAGGCCCTGTAACTACTCCACTTATGTTACCGCCGTCAATTACCTAGAACAATTCACTTTAGAATACGAAATACTGAACATTTGCTGAATTAAAGTCTTTGCTGACTACAGCTTTCCCACAATCACTTTCAACTTAACTCACACACACACACACGCATGGATCAGAGTTCACTCATGAACACTCACGCACGCACAGACTATAGCACACACCAATCCGACATCGCCGAGGGGTCCGTGGATCGGACGTACAGTGGTAAACAGTGATCCAAATCGCAGAGCAGAGTACAATGCTGGACTACTGTAAGGAGTGCAACGATGTCGCAGTCTGACGAGTTTGGCGCTATGTTCGTATCCACATAAGTGCAATTACAATAATTAGTGAATTCAGACGAAATGTACCTACGGTAACAAACATGTGAGCAATGTGTGAAAAAATAACGTTGGAATTGCATACATTTTTATCAGTGTATGTACACAGTCAAATCGCCAAGAGGCTGTCATTGCACAGTAACGTAAGTTCAAATGAGCATATTAAAAATCAATCAGTTCATAACGATTATTAATATCCAAGTGATCTGTGACGCCACGTGTTGTACAGCGACCATTCCCATCAAAACCAGGGAGATATGCGTGTAAAAAAATAACTTGTTATTCAAGTAAACATATTACAACGATTTTTAATATTCAAGTGGTCTGTGACATCGCATACAACATAGCGTCAAGCCATGGAAAAACCACCCCCACTGCTTTACGCCGCTGCCTACCGATACACGGCCCGGCTAGCGTCCGCGTATCGTTGGCGTGCAGTGATGCCGGCACATGAGCCACGCTTGCACTCAAATAATCGCGCGAACGTGTGCCACTACTTCCCTCGCGGACTGCGAGCCCTACGACCGGACCCAGACAACCCAAGGAGATATTTTCTCCTACCACAAGTTACGCGCATGCGCGGAACAGCTATTCGTAAGGTGTCCGGAGTCATTTCCCTGTGTTTTCCGCGATTTCCAAAGCCCACGGATTTACTTTGAGGTGAGACATCCCCGTTGCGTTGATCAAATCATTGACTAGTTAGGCGGAAATATAGTCAAACACAACTTATATTTGCTACGGGTGGTTTACAAAGCTATCAACAACTACATGTTTCGGCCTTTATATTGGTCATCATAAGGTTGTACTCTTTCTTGTTTTGAGGCTAACCGTACAATATACATTGCGCCTGTTATTATTGACGAGATCACGTTCGCATTTAACACATTCTCAAATAACATTAAATGCAGAGATATCGGTACAAGGAGTAACGCTCTAGCTGTATAGTAGAGAGACGAAGATTTTACTTTTTCTGGGTTGTGGTCACTGGTGTAAAGTGTATGGTGCCCGCCAGGGATATTCTGGTTGATATATCCGAATTATGTTCGGTGTTTCCATGTTGAGGTGTTGGCATGAACGTGCCGTGAATGTTAATTCATGGCTGTTATTCTGTGGAGGTTGGACCCCACATGTATGGTAGCCGTAGGCGGAGAGGAAGCATAAATTCCAATATGTCTTTCAAATTTCATCCAGTTGTTAAACTATTAATATATAGCCTGTTGGGTAAACCCCTTCTGGCGGATCAGTTTTGTATTTCTGTGGAAATTATTTAGAAATGTTTATTGGAAAACGAGGATTATGTGAAATGAAGTTCATTCAAAATAATTAGAAATCGAGTGACTTGTACTTACAAGTTGGAAGGATGTTAAATGGTAGATGCTAAATAATGATGATTTGGAGCGTTTGTAACTGAGGCCGTCAGTGTAAACAGCAATCATTTTCAATTATACAATGATTCCTTGGTGACGCCATATTGCTTTAGCCGTCTTTGTGGTGCGTTGAAAGCGACGGTGTGTATGTGTGTTGGTTTCTTGAGAAGGACTGGGTATTGACCGTATGAGAGATGCGATTGCGGATGGGGCCGGGGGTTTTTTTTTTTTATAGGCAGTAGGTTCTTAGGAGAGTGTCAAATATTGTATTGAGAAATATAGTACGGCTGTCATTCAAGTGGTCACTGGAGGCTTATTCTACCTCGATGTAAAATCGTTCGACTGTGTTGAGGCGGGCCGCTTTCTTATGGTAATGTAGTACTTTCATGGTGTCGTTGATAGAACCGAAAGAACGTGCGTGTTCATTGAGATGTTGTGCAAACTTGGAGGAGTGGCTGTTAATTCGGAAAGCATGTTTGTGTTCGTTGTATCTTATTGTGAAATTCCTTCCAGTTCGTCCGATATAGGCTTTGTTGCAGTCAGGGAATGATAATTTGTATACTCCAGACAACGCGAATTTATTATGGTTCTGGTTTTTATGTACTAAGTGATTGTGTATGGTGTTTTTTGTGCGGTAGGTTATTCTGAGGTCTGAATGTCAGAATATGTTAGTGATGTATGTGGTTTCTTTACCCACGTAAGTGAATGTGGCCCACCTTTGTTTGGGTGTTAGAGAACTCTGTTGTTGTTTTGGAGTAAAGTAGGAAAATTTCTGTGGCTTGATTGGGAAAGAGTTATCGTAACGAATGTTGTGGATAATGTTCAATTATTGTTGGTATTCTTCCTTATGTAAATTGTAGTTGTTCAGTCTATTGTATAGGAATTTTACAGCTGCATATTTATGTTATGTGGGGTTGGTGGACGTGTAGGGAATGATGGTGTCGGTAAATGTCGACATCATGAAAGTATTACATTACCATAAGAAAGGAGCCCGCCTCAACACAGTCGAACGATTTTACGTCCAGGGAGAATACGCCTCCAATAACCACTTGAATGACATACATGCTGTATTTCCCAATAGAATCTTTGACACCCTCCTAAGAACCTACCACCCATAAAAAGCCCCCCGGTGCCCCATTCCGCCGCCGCATCTCTCATACGGTCCATACCCAGTCCTCAAGAAACAAACACACCATTGCTCCCAACGCATCAATTAGACGGCTAATACAACATAGTATCGTCAAGGAATCATTTTATAACTGAAAGTGATTGATGTTTACACTGAAGGCCTCAGTTACAAACGCTCCAAATCATCATCATATAGCATCTACCAGTTAACACCCTTCCAACGCGTAAGTACTAGTTAATCGATTTCTCATTATTTTGAATGAACTTCATTTCACATAATCCCAGTTTTTCAATACGTATTTCTAATTTATTTCCACACAAGTACGAAGCCGATCCGCCAAAAGGGTTTTACCCAACACGTCTATATTAATAGTTTGACAACTGGATGAAATTCAAACCACATAGTGGAATATATGCTTCCCATCCGCCTACGCCTACCACACCTTCGGAGTCCAAACTCCACAGCATAACAGCCCTGAATTAACTTTCACGGCAGGTTCATGCCAACACATCAACATAGAAAAACAGAACAGAATTCGGCAATATCAACCAGAACATCCCTGGCGGGCACCATACACTTTACACCAGTGACAACAACCCAGAAAAAGCAAAATCTTCCCCTCTCTATTATACAGCTAGAGCGTTATTCCTTATACCGATATCACTGCATTTAACATTATTTGAGAATATCTTAAATGTGAATGAGATCTCGTCAATAATAACAGACGCATTGTATATTGTATGGTTAGCCTTAAAACAAGAAAGAGTACAACCTTATGATGACCAATATAGAGGCCGAAACATGTAAATGTTGACAGCTTTGTAAACCACCCGTAGCAAATATAAGTTGTGTTTGTATTTCCGCCTAATTGTCACCACGGATTTACCTTGGGCGCTGATGACTTGATAGGTCGCCCCTATATTTGCACTCCTTTCGATAGTAGTTCAGAGAACAATTCGGCACGTACATGAATATTCCGTGGTGCACACCTACTGGTCAAAAATCATTTACCACATTGATTTCAACGCCATCTATGAAAACGACAATTGTAGTTCAACCTTCACCGCCGCTGGAATGATACACTCAACCATGGATTACAGTTTAGACTTGTATTCTAAGATAATCCGTGGCAAGTAGTGCTGCCATCCATTGTCACGAGTGACTTTCAACATTTGTAAACAGCGCCTCTACCCGTATCCTGAGTAGTACGCGTACCTAACCTCGACACCTCAATCGATTACTATTCCAGTCATTCTATAGAAAAAAAGATTTGTTCTAGTCTTTAACTCAACTTCAATTCCGTGTATACTGCACACTTTATAACACGTAGAGAAATTTTGATTACATCATTTAAAAAAGTATGCATATCAATTTACATAAAATATTGATATCTCATTTACCTTACATTGCAAAATCTATGCAGACAATTGTCTGTATATATTCATCATTTATTGTATAGGAATTACTATATTTCCTATTGTTTATGTGCGGGCTTGTACAATTACAATTAATTTCATAAGTCCACTACATAAACAATGTGACATCCCATAAGAAAAATTCACATTCTATTCATAAAATCTTAATATGTACAAAACATAGCCGTAAATGGACTGAGATCTCAGACACGAAATGCAGATGTATAATGGTATAACTTTAATTACTCCACATGTTATTAATAACTTACTGGGCCAAAGATGGACTACCATGTTGTCAGAAAGGGCAGTATATACAGAACTGGACTTGTGTTAAAGACTAAAATAAATCTTTATATCTATAGAATGTGGTATGGGATATCATACTTCCAAAATTACTATTCCATACCAAACCCTGTCCCGCCTCCATTTCATGACATTATTTCAATCCGAAAAGTATTGAAAATGTGTCCTTCCATAAAGTCACCAAATGGTATGGTTACTGTTCTGCATAAACATACTACCTCCATCTTCAGACAGCCTCCTGAACATCGAAAACTGATATTTCTGTGAAACACTGCTCCCCAGACCACATGTTATTCTAACCTAGACCATATTATGTTTCTTCACTACAGTGAAAACCTGAAGTAAAGAAATTGGAAATATAAGTGCCAATAGTGTGGATTGTTCCTGTTGGAAAAACTGAATGAAAAGTATCACATTATTTTCATTTAACGACACAGCATTTAATGCTGCAGTGCTTTGCACCACTTCTTTGTTACAGTTTCTTTTCCTTCCCCAAATGAAACATGGAAGGAAAGTGATATAACAAAATTAAAACCTCTAAGCCATTTTGAAATGAAAATATTGGGAGTTCTATATATGTAGATGGAACTGTCAACACAACTGTCAAAGTTACATGAAACTCTCAACTACATTTACCATTAAATATAACAAATTCTGATAGATGCTGTTTTTACATAATACTTAACGCTCTTAAATTTATTGATGAACACAATATGTGCAGAATTTAAGTTCCACTTAAATTATATTGTGTTAAAAAACCACACACACACACACACACACACACACACACACACACACAAACACCACAAAATATTTACATTGTTACATGATACACAAATGTAATAAATATGAATATAATAAACATAAATTAATTTTTAAGAATGGTTTCAGATTTACAGCCCAGCACTACACCATTGTTAACATCAATGCATGACAAAAAAAAATGCGGTACAATACAAGCAACAGAATTCCAGAAATATACTTACAAACAGAAGAATAAATAATAATGTGTTAGATGTACAGGTCATACAAAAGTCATGAGCACATTTCATGCAATTAAGTTGGGCGGTGAGATTGCGCACAATGATAGGTCTGTTTCAACAGGTACTTTTTCACTAAATGGACAGACAGTTCATACATCATGTCAGCAAAGAAAGATGTGCCCAAGGTTCACACTTTAGACTGCAAATCAAACAATACGCAATCCGCAGACTTTCATAACCCTTCTGGCCAACAATACAAATCCAGTGTTCTTCTTTGGAGACTGCATGACATGCCACTCCAAGCTGTCACTTGCTTTTTCTTTGTTGATGCTTTTATCATCATTAGCCATAATAAAAGTCAATGTATTTGCAGCATGTATCATGTCTTGACATGTTCGGGTATATATTTCATGTTCATCTCTACTTCATGATACTGGTGGCACCAATACATACACACTTGCACTTGAGCTATTTCTCCTTCACAAGGAATTCACTCACTGTACACTGGCAAACAAATGTCACTGACAGCCACACTTTTTTCAGAACACTTCAGAAACACTAATTAAGAAGCACATGCACTGAATACAGGAGATGTAAAATCAACCTCTGAAAATTGCTGGCTGCTTACAAACTTCCAACTGAGGTGTTTTATAGTTTGTGCACTGCACGGCACACCCAGACTGTCTGCCCACAGCTGAGCCCTGCATACAAAAGAAAAAGCAAAGAATATTATTACAATGCCATTCATTGGTTAATGTCCTACATTGCATTTACCATTCTAGCTGGTTTGTAACTCAAATTAGAGGTAGTGAGCCATGTTGATTACAGTGTATGTAATCAATTACACACATTCTTTTGTCAATTTGATGAAAGCAACTGCATAAAGTAAGATATTAATAAGGCATTAGTAGGTGCAGAATTTAAAAAAAAAAGTCAAACAACAATACACTATCACTGAATTCTGAATTAAAAATATATATTTTTGGTGCATAAGACCCATTATATGATACTGTCTGTCCTATGAACAGACAGCTGCATTCTTCGCATATCATTAACATTAATCATGACATTTACTGTACAGGATTCGTCGGAAATCTGACGAATTTCACATTTGTGTTGCTTCTGCTTCCTGTGCATTCTGGCAAGCAGCAGTACTGATTACGGTTCATTATGGACCTTCACAAGTTCATTATTTATTAAACACTGTCATCAAAATATTTACAGTTAATCAGACAACAGCATCGAGAAAATTGTACGATCTTATGATTTTAGGACGATGATTATTACTGAACACTAGCCCACAATCTTTATTTAAATGTTATTTCATTTCGAGACAGCACACAAGCTCTTTTCGCACACGAAACATCACCACGTTGCATTGTCAGCAAAACTTCAGTACAACTAACCCGCAAAGAGAAAAATCTCTATTGAATGAAGTCGAAATTCTGCAAACTGCTTGGTGGTATAATGCATAGATCAGGTATAATGTTCCCTTTTCCAACCTAGGAAACGTTACTCAGCTGCCTGTTAGTAGAATAACCAAAAGTTTTATTACCAAAACATTCCAGTCCATTTACTAAATGCAAGACGTAATTAACTGCACAGTACGATTTCAAGACTTATGACACTTACGCATTCATGGCTAATTAGAGTTTCTTTGGTAGCTGACTAAGTGCTTACACACAAATATGAAACAGGACTGCTTTCATGAGTGATTCATTCAGTGTTGAGACATTGTGCAGTCAGATGGAAAGAGAGGGCTGTCAGCGTTGCCAAACGAAGGTCTACTAGAGTAGACGTTAGCGTTTCTGGCATTACAGGGAGATGTTACTATAGTGGACGTTAGTCTTTAAAGGGTTAATACGATAAAATAATATCGTATACTTTTAGTACATGATTTCAGAAACTGTCTCAACCTCCGATCTTGCAGTAAATCGAACCTGTAAATTTGTTATATATATATATAAATAAGATTCCGAATATTTTATGTATTTTTTTGCTACTTCTAAACTAAATTATCATTACTGTCTTCCAAATTTATAGGCAGGCATATAAGGTAAAGGTAGAATTCACCCTAGAACAGGCCACGAAAGCCCAGAAGGGGAGTAGATGTATAGCTCTACTCTAGCTTTAGCCTTGGCGCTATATGGGGTGGGTGGTCAACGCCACGCCCCGGCCGCTTTACCCCCGGGAAAGAGAGCCGGTACCCATTGTATAGAAGGCTGGGTGAACCCCAGTGCCGGTCTGGACGGGTGCGGAAAATCTCGCCCTCACCGGATGTAGGCAGGCATATAGCTGTATTTAGTCACAGAATTAGATACCGTATTATGAGCCGTTTCTGTAATTGGCCATCTGGCTGTTGACTCGGCGCGTTAATAAATATGAAATTAATTGAATTATTATTATCATCATCATCGTCATCATCATTTCCTTGTTAGGTGGTTCACATGAATTTGAACAGGCAGGACAGTTGTTTTCACCACTAGCACCAGAGACACGTTCAAAGGGTTCTGGAAGTTTAGAAGATCGGATTCCGATCTTCGTTTTATTATAAAAGGATCCATTTTGGGGTCAATGCTAATTATCCTTGACAGTTAACTGGAAGTCAATTCCAGCGCCGGAGGGTTCGTGCAAACACGTAAAATCTCTCCCGTTTTGTCCGCACTAGTTCTGCTGAACTGAAAAGCACGCAGTCGGGTTCGGAATTAAGCGTTATATTTTGTGGTAGGAAATGAGTCTGACTCAAGAGAAGACAAAAAGTTGGAGTCGGATTGCAGGTGTGAGTCATCAACGGTGGAGTCCGTGTCAGGGGCGAAGGCAAACAGAAGTGTGCATGGATAAAGGCACAGACATGAGGAGTGGTGACAGCGGGAAGTGAGTGACGAAGAAACGGGTGGAGGGCGATGTGTTGGTTTGATGGCGCATCGTTATACGATTCCAACAGTGAACTGCAGTGTCTTAATGGGCACATTAGTCGGAGGTTGGCGACTAAGGGCTGATTCACACTACACGTTACGTTTCCGTTTCGTCACCTTTCCATCTTCTTTCCGTCACATTAGTCTGTATTCACACTGTCCGTCGTGTTCAGTCACCTTCCGGCAGAGCACGTGATAGGAGGCCCGCGTTTATCTCCATCAGATATGCAGCCTCATTCGTTTTCTAAAAGACAGTTAGCTGCAATGGCATTGATGTTAGATGAAGAAGAGAAAAATGCTTCTCTGAGTGATAAAATGAAGCGTATGTGGATTCACAAGTGTGTCAGAAGCAGAAAATCAGAAGGCGAATACTGGACACTCTACAAAGAATTAGCTTAGCTAATGACGAAATGAAATTTTATCAGTATTTTAGAATGTCCAAGCGTCAATTCAATTATCTGCTTCAGAAGATTGAAAAAGATTTGAAAAAGAAAAATACCAACTTCCGAGAAACAATATCACCTGTGAAGAAACTAGCAACTTGTCTACGGTAAGTGCACTTCAAGTTAATGTAATCTTCATCAAAAACATTTATTGAAGTTACAAAATGCAAGCGATAATATAAAATTTATTGTATATTTAATTGAGAAGTAAACTGTCGATAATATGTAGCCATATTGGACGATTTAGACGAATTCATTTGCGCAGATTCTGGCGCCCGGCCTGAAGCAGAATTTGCATTACAAACGCTGTTTTGTTTTATCCCAGGTTCAACTTCAGAGCCAGAAAAATATTCTGATGAATGCGTAGACTTGGTTTCTTCTAATATTTCTGTCATTTCCACTTCAGATAGAATCGAAAATATTCTTGACTTGCAAATGTTTTGATGATAAGGAGAAAACGTCTTTACTGTTGCTGCAGTACTTTTGAAAAAATGCGTCAGTTTGATCAGCAGGCGGTTCTGCTTGTCTTTCTCATTACATCTGTCTCAATAGAAAGGTCTTACTCGGTTCACATATACCTTTTGTGTAGTGCGGCCCTTTTTAATTGTTACATTTACACCGTCTACAGCCAATACATCGTACGGGCCAACATACTGGGGCTCAGTTTTTTGGATCTCCCCCTACGTACGGTTTCGTCAAAAAGCAATACCTTCTGCCTGTTTTGAATTTCAAACGTCTCAGAATTTTTGTCATAGTACTCCTTACTTCTTTCTTTACTTAATATTAGCTTTTGTCTGGCGACCTCATGAGCTGAATGTAATCTTCCCCTTAATTCTGCCAAGTAATCCCCATAATTGTACTGTATATTAGGGGTTTCTGTGAGGGCTGACGGTACTTCGGACTTGAAACCATACACTAATTCAGAAGGAGTGTATGCGGTGGTCGTGTGCACGGTGGTATTGCATACATAAACTGCATACAGGACCCACTGATCCCAATTGGTCTGATCTTCGCGCACGTAGTGTCGTAAGTATTCCGTTAATACCCTGTGGCTCCTTTCTAAATTGCCATTTGACTCAGGGTGAAAGGCCGTAGTCTGTATCTTTTTAATTCTGAACAGCTTGCACGTGCTCTTTAAAAGATCGCTTAAAAAGTTCGAAACTTGGTCCGTGAGAATTTGCTCTGGTGCCCCGAATTTTAGTATAATGTTTAATACAAATTCCCTTGCAACTGTTTCTGCGTCTTGTTGGGGAATGGGTATCGCTACTAAAAACTTACTCAAGTCATCCTGGCAAGTCAGAATACAGAATATTCCCAGTCATTGTTTCCGTCATGGGACCCACAATGTCTAGCGCACGCTTTTCAAAAGGTGCCTGGCTGTAGTTGTAATTTCTATGGGGGCTCTTTTCTTTGGCCTTAGGGTTTTATTTACTTGACATTTCGCACATGGTTTTACATATTTCTCTATTTCCCTTTTCATGTTTGGCCACTGATAGTGCCTCTTTATGGCTTCATACGTTTTGTTCATACCACGATGGCCATCGAGGATCGAATCGTGGTTCTCCTGCAAAATTTTGGATTTTGTGTCTGAATCTATTTCATCAGAATCGCCACTTCCTTTAGCGATTGCACCAATTCTAGAGAGTGCATCCGCATTTGAATTTTGAACTCCCGGTTTGTACACTATTTCATTGTCGTACTCCTCATGTTTGATACGCCATCTCAACAACCTCGAACCCGGGTCTTTGACACTCATAATCCAGGTTACGGGTTTATGATCACTTACTATTTTAAATTTCCTGCCGTACAGATACGGTCGGAAGTGTTTAATCCCCCACACAATTGCTGCTAGTTCCTTTTCAACGGTACTATAATTTCTTTCAGCTTTGTTAAAGCTACGGCTCGCGTAAGCGATAGGTAAATCTTTACCCATTGGTCCCTGTGACAACACTCCCCCCGCACCGTCATTCGAGGCGTCAGTGGTCAGAATAAACTCCCTAGAAAATTCTGGATACTGCAAAATCGGTGGTGACGTTAATTTCTGTTTCAAGGTATGAAACGCAACTTCATGACTTTCCTCCCACACGTACTTTGCATCCTTCTTTAGCAGCTTGTGTAATGGAGCCGCT